>Ga0209345_10000105_pt1 | contig 119746 bp, 129 predicted proteins | sample Cruoilmetagenom7_FD_187294 | JGI IMG/M metagenome (GOLD analysis project Ga0209345, IMG submission 187294) | Oil polluted marine microbial communities from Coal Oil Point, Santa Barbara, California, USA - Sample 7 (SPAdes) (version 2) | ecosystem: Environmental > Aquatic > Marine > Oil seeps ... | reverse complement strand
CATTGTAGACTTTAAATGACGCATCTAATTCGGGAATTAAATCGCTTATAGTATAATTTAAGGGCTTGTTAAGAATAAAACCTATAGCACCTTCTTTATTATAATCTGTAAGTAATACTATAGATCTATTAAAAGACATATCTCCTATAATAGAAGGCTCTGCAATTAATAAGTCACCCTTTTTTGGTTTGGTTGTAGTCATTTTAAAAGGATTTGTTTTTTAAATGTAGTATTATTTATTTAATAAACAAAGTTTATGGTAGATATAAAATAAAAAAAGCCTTCAATAATGAAGGCTTTTTGAAATATTTTAAACAAATACTAGTTTACAGCATTTGCTAAATCAGAACCAGCTTTAAACTTAACAACGTTTTTAGCTTTGATTTTGATAGTTTTTCCAGTTTGTGGGTTTCTTCCGTCTCTTGCAGCTCTTTTAGATACTGACCAAGAACCAAATCCTACTAAAGAAACTCTATTACCTTTTTGTAAAGATCCTTCAATTTCGATTAACGCACATTCTAAAGCTTTCTTTGCAGCTGCTTTAGTAATTCCTGCGTGTTCTGCCATAGCATCGATTAAATCTGTTTTGTTCATAATTTTAATTTTAATTATTAATAAATAGTTGATTAACAGTTTTTGTTAAATCCTTTTACAAATTTATACGGATTATGCTACTATGCAAGTAATAGCAAGGGAAATGCGCACATTTGTTAATAACTTATAGCATTTGTTAATAAAGAGGACGTTTTTTTAATGGTTTATAGCAATATCAATGATACTAAGGGTTTAGCGAAGTTTTGCGTCTTCGTCAAAATTATAACCATTTAAAAGAGATTTTACTTCCATGTTTCGTTTTCCAGGTAATTTTAATTCTAATATAGTTATAAAACCCTCTTTAACAGCTACTTTAAGTGTAGATTTACTGCTAATAATTGTACCTACTTCTATGTTATGGTCTTCAAATTCTTTTTCAGCTTTATAAATTTTGATATCTAAAACGTCGTCATTATTATGCAATTCGCACCAAGCAGCAGGATATGGACTTAATCCTCTTATTTTATTGTAAATAGCTTCTATAGGTTGTGTAAAGTCTATTTTGCAGTTATCTCTGTTAAGCTTATATGCTGTTCTAGAAATAGCATCTTCGGACTGTGGTGTAGTTGTAACATCACCTTTTTCAATAAGTTTTATAGTGTCTATTATTAAGTCACTTCCTAACATCATTAATTTATCATGTAAGCTTCCTGCGTTTTCAGAAGGGTCAATTGCAATGTCCTTTTGCAAAATCATTTCGCCAGTATCAATTTTTTCGTCAATAAAAAAGGTAGATACACCTGTTTTTGTTTCACCATTAATTATAGCCCAATTTATTGGCGCTGCACCACGATAGTTTGGTAGTAATGAGGCATGTAAATTAAATGTGCCATACCTAGGCATATCCCAAACAACTTTAGGTAACATCCTAAAAGCGACTATTATTTGAAGGTTTGCCTCCAAAGCTTTTAATTCGTTTAAAAAATCGTCACTTTTTAAATTGGTAGGTTGTAAAATATTTAAACCTTTTTGTTTTGCAAATACTTTTACAGCAGACTCGTGCATTTTACGTCCACGTCCAGCAGGTTTATCTGGTGCTGTAATAACACCAACAACATTATAGTCGTGATCTAAAATAGTTTTAAGGGTCGTTACCGCAAATTCTGGTGTACCCATAAATACAATTTTTATGTCTTTATTCATATATGTTTTAATTTATAACTATTAGTTTTTGTAAGTTCTACAATGTCATTTTCTAATAGTTTTTTTAGTGTATTGTTTATATCTTCTTCTGTAAAAGGTAAGGTTTTAAATAATGTTTTAGAGTTTTTGTCTCCAAATTCTAAGCATTCAATTATTTTATTTTTAACTGTTTTAAAGTCTGTTTTAGGTTTCGCTTTCGCGGAAATACAAACACTGCAAATCCCACAAGGTTGTACATCTTTTTCACCAAAATAAGTTAGTAGTTGTATGCTTTTGCAAAGTTGGTCATTATTAATATAATCCAATACTGCTTGTACTTGTTTTTGTTTTAATGTGTTTTGTTGTTTAATTATGGATGCAATACGATTTATGGTTTTTTCGTCTTCACGAGGCTCTATAAAGGTAATTTGAGCATCTGTTTTATTAATAAGTAATGTAATAACTTCATCTTTAGCTAATTGTTCTAAAACATATACAAGTCTAATTTCTTTAATTCCTGCTTTATCAGAAATAAGACTGCTATTTATTTTTGTACTATGCTCAAAAATTCCGCCATAAGTTCTTAATATAGACTTTATAATAATTTCAAAATCTTTATGTGCGTCCAAGTATTTAAATAAGGCGTGACTACTAATTAAAAATTGGACCTCAATACGTTTATTAAATTGCTTACTAAGCGTTATTATACTGGTATTGTCCAATATATTTAAGGCGTTATAAGTAGTTACAGTGTTAAACTTATAAGTTTTGCAAAACTCATTAAAATTAAAATCAAAGGTTTGATATGCGCCTTCACCATAGGATATTTGAAAATAGCTACATAGTTTTCTGTAAACAATTTTAACAAAATCTACCGTTGGTAAAACTTTTAAAAACTGATTGTTTAAAGCAGTATTATCATTTTTGTTTTTTAAAATAACAGCATACGCTTTAGCTTCATCACGACCAGCACGTCCGGCTTCTTGAAAATAACTTTCTATACTATCAGGTAAGTTAATATGTATTACTGTTTTTACATCAGATTTATCAATTCCCATTCCAAAAGCATTGGTGGCAACCATAACTTGTTTTTTACTACTTAACCAATCGTTTAAATGTTGGTCTTTAATAGTATTGTTTAATCCTCCATGATAGTAAGTGCTGCTTATGTTTTTGCTTTCTAGGTATTGGGTTATTTCTAATGTTAGACGTCTGTTTCTAACATATATAATTGAGGGTTGTTTGTTTTTAAGTAATATGGCTTCAAGTCTAAAGTACTTATCTTCTTCTTCAAAAACCATATAAGCAATATTAGGTCTGTAAAAAGATTGTTTAAAAACTTTAGGACTAATAAAGTCCAATTCGGTTATAATATCCTCCACCACTTCTGGTGTTGCACTTGCTGTTAAGGCAATAACATTAACCGTTGGATGTAATTGTCGTAATATATTTATGTTTTTATAAGCTGGTCTAAAATCATTTCCCCATTGACTAATACAATGGGCTTCATCCACAGCAATAAGATTAACATTCATCTGTCTAATACGATCTTGTACTAGCTCTTGCTGTAAACGCTCTGGTGATAAGTATAAAAACTTATAGTTTCCGTAGATACAATTATCTAAAAGAGTGTCTATTTCTTTATTTGGGATTCCGCTAGTTAAAGCAATAGCTTTAATCCCTTTATTTAAAAGGGCATTAACTTGATCCTTCATTAATGCAACTAATGGAGATATAACAATGCAAATACCCTCTTTAGCTAAAGCAGGTATTTGAAAACAAACACTTTTTCCGCCACCAGTTGGTAGCAATGCAAAAGTGTCTTCGTTATTAATTACAGCATTAATAATATCTTCCTGTAATGGTCTAAAATCCGTAAATTTCCAATAACGTTCTAATATGTTTATTGGATGCGCCATTATAATGCTTTAACAACATCAATTATATGTTGCGCTCTAGTCTCTATACTACCAAACGGAACATCTTGTAAGTGGTAATCGTATTTATTATAAGTTTTTAAAAGGTTTTGATGAATAATTTTGGCTTCTTCAAAACTTTCGTAACGCACAGCATCACTTTGGTAAATTTCCTGCCAAGGTGCTAATATAAATACGTAGTCGTACACATTATCTTGGCACGATTTTACAAAAGTATCAGGATAATCTTCGTTTGCATAATCCATGTATGCCACAACGTCAGGAACACCTCTGTCTAAAAAAACAAATTCACTATCGCTATTTTCAGCGTCTTTATACTGTTGCTCGCGACCTTTTAATAATAGCTCGCTAAATAATAACGGTTGCGTTAAAAACATTTGATCAATACCTTTTTCTCTTGCTTCAAGCGTCACTTGACGAGAAATTTCTTCGTAGCAAGTATAGCCACGTTTAGTTAATTCGTTTATGATTGCCGATTTTCCTGTGCTTGGACCTCCTGTAATTACTATTTTTTTTGCTTTCAAAGGGAAATAATTTATTTGTAAAAATCCGAAATATATTCTTTAAAAAAAAATATAAACAAAATGGTATATTTGTTGCTTATTAAAAAGGTATGAATAAGACACCAAATCCAGAAGAATTTTACGCAAAATTAAAGGCGCAATTACAGGACACAGCGATGTGGCCAAATGAATATTTATATAAATTTATTGTATTATCAGATTTACAAAAAATAGCCGAAATTGAAGCTATCTTTGATAATATGGGATCAGTAATTAGGACAAAAGAGTCTAGTAACGGTAAATATACAAGCGTATCTATTAATGTAACAATGAAAAACCCTGATCATGTTATAGAAAAGTATCTTGAAGTTACAGAAAAAGTAGAAGGCGTGATAAGTCTTTAATTTTTTTTTGTATTTTGCACAAGCATTAGAGACTTCAATGCAACACATATAACTTTCTACACTTTTTTTATTTTGATAGACGACATAGAGTATAACACAGAGCGTGAACATTTAATCATTCCAGAGTATGGACGCCATATTCAAAAAATGATTAATCATGCTAAAGCACAAGAGACCAAAGAAGAGCGTAATAAACTAGCTAAATCTATAATAGCTGTAATGGGAAACATGCAACCGCATTTACGCGATGTAGCCGATTTTCAGCACAAATTATGGGATCAGTTATTTATAATGTCAAATTTTGAGCTAGATGCAGATTCACCTTATGGTGCTCCTTCAAAAGAAGAACTGTCAGAGCGTCCACAACCTTTAAAGTATCCTCAAAATTTTCCAAAATATAGATTTTATGGTAATAATATAAAAACCATGATTGACGTCGCAAACACTTGGGAAGATGGCGAAATGAAAGAAGCGTTGACATATACCATTGCTAATCACATGAAAAAGTGTTTTTTAAATTGGAATAAAGATACAGTAGAGGATGATGTGATTTATGATCATTTATATGAATTGTCTGATGGTAAAATTAATTTAAAAAATACAGACGAAGATTTAACAGACTCGACTAGATTAATGAAAGCCTCTAGTGGCAAAAAGTATTCTAACAGTTCTAATAAAAAAACAGGACAAAAGAAAAACAATAATCAAAACAGAAACAGAAAAAGATACTAATACTATTTATGGGAACATTTAAAATTGAAGGTGGTCACCAACTAAAAGGAGATATTCAGCCTCAAGGCGCAAAAAACGAAGCATTACAAATATTATGTGCAGTTTTATTAACTCCTGAAAAAGTAACCATAAATAATATTCCTGATATTATTGACATTAATAAATTAATTACCCTATTAGGTAATTTAGGCGTTAAAGTTAACAAGATAAAAGACGAAACTTATACGTTTCAAGCAGACGAAGTTAATTTAGACTACATGCAAACTGCCGATTTTAAAAAAGAGGGTAGTGGACTTAGAGGGTCAATCATGATGGTTGGACCATTATTAGCACGTTTTGGTAAAGGGTATATCCCAAAACCAGGAGGCGATAAAATTGGACGTCGTCGTTTAGATACTCATTTTGAAGGATTTATTAATCTTGGTGCTAAATTTAGATATAATCGTGAAGACTATTTTTACGGTGTAGAAGCAGATAAATTAATTGGGACAGATATGCTTTTAGACGAAGCCTCTGTAACTGGAACAGCAAATATAGTTATGGCAGCTGTATTAGCACAAGGCACAACAACTATTTACAACGCTGCATGTGAGCCTTATTTGCAACAACTGTGTAAAATGCTTAACCGTATGGGAGCAAAAATATCAGGTGTTGGTTCTAACTTATTAACCATTGAAGGTGTTGATAGCTTAGGCGGAACAGAACACACTATGCTACCAGATATGATTGAAATAGGGAGTTGGATTGGTTTAGCAGCAATGACTAAAAGTGAACTGACTATTAAAAATGTAAGTTGGGATGATTTAGGACAAATACCTAATGTGTTTAGAAAATTAGGAATTACTGTTGAAAGAAAAGGGGATGATATTTACATTCCTGCACATAAAGATGGTTACCAAATACAAAACTACATTGATGGTTCTATATTAACTATTGCAGATGCGCCTTGGCCTGGATTTACACCAGATTTGCTTAGTATTGTTTTAGTAGTAGCTACTCAAGCAAAAGGTGAAGTTTTAGTACATCAAAAAATGTTTGAAAGTCGTCTGTTTTTTGTAGATAAACTTATCGATATGGGAGCAAAAATTATACTTTGCGATCCACACAGAGCAACAGTAATGGGTCATGACTTCAAGTCTCAATTAAAAGCAACCACAATGGTGTCTCCAGATATTAGAGCAGGTATTTCATTATTAATAGCTGCATTATCTGCCAAAGGAACGTCCACAATTCATAATATTGAACAGATTGATAGAGGTTACCAAAAAATTGTAGAACGTTTACAAGCTATTGGAGCCAAAATAGAACGTTTAGAAGGAAATTAATACCTATGAAAAGCTTAAAAACACCATTAATTTTAGTAATAGTATTTACATTATTATCTTTTCAATCAATAGATAAGATATTAGGTAAATGGGAAATTGATAAAGTAACGGTCAATACCGTTGAGCAAGAAAAAGAAGAAGACAGGAATTATATTGAATTTTTAGAAAATGGTATAGTCAATTCATATATAACTAATGAAGGCACTATTGATACTGAACATTCTGGTACTTGGATATATAATGAAGATGAAAAAATACTGACAATTAAAGAAGAATATGTTCCTGAAGAACAATACAAAGTAGTGCAATTAGATAACGAAAATCTTATTATGAAATCAGTAAATAAAGAAGAGGACGTTGTTATTGAAATTTATTTCAAAAGAAAATAAAACTATTATTAAAAAGCTTCAATTAAAAATTGAAGCTTTTTTAGTTTTTATCAGTCATTGGATTTACAATGTATTATAAAATACTGCTGACTAGATATTTTGCCTTACGTAATTTATTAGACACAAACTTCTTCCGTTTATTATCTTCAGCTTTCTTTAAATAAACCATCAAAAGTCATTATCGCAGTAAAAAAAATGCATACCAAACTGGATCGCTAATAGTATTGGCATGAAACGCTTCCAGGTTTTCGAGCCATTCTTTACTTTTATTTCAGATATTTTCTTTCCGGAAGTTGTTTCTCTTGCCATTTCTGGACTTTCTTTACACACTACATTATCTGCATACAATTGTTTTACGTAGTCTAGGTTTTGACCTCCTATACACATATTAGGCAACCGCTTCCTTATAAACTTTTAAACAACGCTCTCTTGCTTCTTTATGATCAACAATTGGTTGCGGATAAGTAAGCTCCTGATAGTCCGGAACCCATTGTTTAATATAGTCATGTTGTTTATCAAATTTATCAATTTGAGTTGTTGGATTAAATATTCTAAAATAAGGTGAAGCATCGACTCCTGATCCAGCTACCCATTGCCAATTACCAACATTACTAGACATATCATAATCATGTAGTTTTTCGGCAAAATAAGCTTCTCCCCAACGCCAATCAATTAAAAGATGCTTGCATAAAAAACTACCCACTAACATACGTACGCGATTATGCATAAAACCTGTTTGGTTTAGTTGGCGCATGCCAGCATCTACTAATGGATACCCTGTTTTACCCTCACACCATGCTTTAAATTCGGTTTCATTATTACGCCATTCTATACGATCATATTTTGCTTTGAAGGCCTCTGTATGTGTTTGAGGGAAATGCCACAATATTTGCATAAAAAATTCTCTCCAAATTAGTTCTTGCCAGAAAATTTCATTGTTTTCTGCAATAGCTTTTTTAATCATTTTTCTGACACTTACTGTTCCAAAACGTAAATGTGGACCCAATTTAGAGGTGGCATCTTTAGCAGGAAAGTTTCTAGTAGCTTCGTAATTTTGAATTAATGTTGGTGTAACTGTGTAATCTTCTATTTTTTGTGATGATTGTTTAAAACCAATATCGGACAAACTTAAATTAGGCAATCTTGTATGTTCTACTAAATTGTTTAGGTAGGAATTTGTATAATAAATTTCTAGATTATAAGATTTAAAGTTTTCTTTCCATACACGCATATAAGGTGTGTAGACAACATAAGGGTCACCATCTTTTTTTACAACTTCATCTTTCTCAAAAATAACTTGATCTTTATAGGTCTTAAATTTAATCTCGTTTTTTGATAATAAATTTTCTATTTCCTTATCTCTTTTTGTAGCATAAGGCTCGTAATCGTGATTTGTAAAAACAGTATCGATAGTATACTCATCCATCAAAGTTTTAAAAACATCTTTTGGATTATCATAATACATTGCAATACTACTTTGGTGCTCTGCTTGTAATGTGTCACGCATGTTTTGTAAAGTATTATATATAAAACTTACACGTGCATCGTCTTTAGGTAATTGATCTAATATGGCTTTATCAAAAATAAAAATTGGTAAAACAGGATGGTCAGATCGTAACGCGTTAAAAAAACCAACGTTGTCATCTAATCTTAAATCGCGTCTAAACCAAAAAATGTTTATAGGTGTTTTCATGTATTAATATTTTCCAAAAAGTGCTTCCAATTTTTTCGTTCTGTGATTAAAAATTTCTTCCAGTTTAGGTTTAACTATTATGGGATGTACTAGCTGTCCTAAAATGCCAAAAGGGACTTTGTAATCTATGATGTCTTCCATTTCTACACCACCATCAATTTCTTTAATAAAATGTTTATGATGCCATAAGGCATAAGGTCCAAAACGCTGTTCATCTACAAAATATTCACCCTCTTTAACGTGTGTTATTTCTGTTACCCATTTTGTTTTTATGCCCAAAACAGGTGTGACAATGTATTGTATGATTTGACCTGCAAACATGGGTCTATCTGCTCCAGACAAGATATTAAATCCCATGTAATCTGGAGTTATTGTTTTTAGGTTTTTTGGGTCTGATAAAAAACCCCAAGCTTGCGCTTTAGTAATTGGTAAGTTTTGTTTTTTATGTAATCTATAAATTTTCATAATAATTAGTCTAATTATATATTAGAATATAAGCGTTTAATGATGTAGCAATTATTAGCCATATGATATATGGAAACAATAAATAACTTAGATTTTTGAGTGTTTGTTTATACTTAAAAAATAGATATAAAATAACAATAGTTAATGCTACAATGACTATTAAAGCTAGAAACACTTGATGTAAATTGAAAAAAATATAATTCCAACTAACATTTAAAAATACTTGTAAAACATAAACTAAAATTAATTTTTTACTTTTTACAAGTGAAAATAATTTGGATAGGTAAACCGAAAAACACAGCATTATCAAAGTCCATGCTACACCAAAAACCCAACCTGGTGGTGTCCAAGGTGCTTGATTTAAATTAGTGTACCAATCCGATAAAGGACCATTATCCATTAACCAACTTCCAAAGGCTAATCCACCAAAATTAATGACGCTAAATATTAAGAAAAGTAAAAGTTGCTTCATTTTAAATATTTAGTGATTTTTGAGCTATTTGGATTAGAAGTAGAGTATAGATAGTCTAATAATTGACCCTCTGGACTAACAATGTATTTTTGAAAATTCCACTTTACTGATGAATTACTTTTACCGTTTTTTTGTTGTTGTATAAGCCAAGAATATAAAGGATGTTGGTTGTGTCCTTTAACATCTATTTTTTCGGTAATTAAAAATGAAACTCCGTAATTTACTTCACAAAATTCTTCTATCGCATTAGCATCTCCAGGTTCTTGATTTCCAAATTGATTACATGGCACTCCTATAATTTGTAATTTATCTTTATAAGTATCGTGTAAGATTTGTAAATCTTTGTATTGTGGTGTAAAACCACATTTGGAAGCAACGTTAACAAATAAGATGTGCTTGCCTTTAAAAGCACTTAAATTAATTGGTTGTCCTTGCAAACTATTAATTTTAATATCGTAGATGCTTGGTAGATTTTTTAAATCAATTTTAGGATTACTACTAGAAAAAAAAGTAGCAACAAATGCTTTAAATGGATTCATGCTATTAGATTTTAAAACTTACTATACCGCAATCCATTTCAAAGACTTGACCAGAGATTGATAACGCTTTTTCTGAGGTTAAAAATTGGGCCATATCTGCTACTTCTTGAGGATTTAAAAACTTTTTAAGAGGATGCCTATCTGTTATATTCTCAATCATTTTCTCATTACGTAATAGTTTAGAGGCTAATTGAGTGTCTGTAACCGTTGGTGCAATAGCGTTAATCCTAATTGTTGGAGCCATTTCTGCTCCTACAGATTTAACTAGTCCTTCTATTGCACTTTTAGAGGCAGCAACGCTAGCATGAAAAGGCATACCTAATTTTGCAGCGACAGTACTAAATAATACAATGGACGGATTGTTTCCTTTTTTTAAAGGGTCAATGTACTTTTGTATTGCTTTAACTGCACCAATGACGTTAATTTCAAAATCTGCTCTAAAATCATCTAATTTTAGTCTACCTATAGGTTTAAGATTAATACTTCCTGGACAATAAATTAGTGTGTCCACTGCTTCTATATCAGGCAAGGCTTCAGTTAGTATGTCACAATTATGATGTGTAAGGTTATCATGCTCAAAGTCAGGTTTAGTGCGACTTATGTTTATTACCTTGTGCGTGTTTAAAAAAGTTTGTGTAATGGCTTTACCAATACCTTTACTTCCTCCTATAATTACTAAATTTTTCATGGTTTTTTTTTGATTTTTAGGTATAAAAAAAGTGGTATCAATAAGATTGCTCCTATTAATTAATACCACTTAATATGTCATTTGGATTATAATCTAGTGCTTATGCAGCAGACGGTCTTCCTTTTAGTCGTTTTTCAATCTTTTGTTTGATAGCAGTCAAATCTTTCATAATATCCATTAACTTAGGATCTTTGTTTTCTTTGTAAAGCTCATTCACACCAAGTATTAAATCTTTAGCTTCTCTTGACGCAAGAATACGATCACTTGTTGTAATAAACTTGTGCTTTTTTTCTGTAAACTCTATTGCTTTTTCTACGATACTCATAATGCTACTCTTTTAAATAATTTTGTAATTCGGCTATTTTTTCTGGTGTATTAAATTTTCCACCATAAAAAGTCGTCACTGTTGCAGAAGTTTCATCTTTAATGCCTCGTGACGATACACATAAGTGTTTGGCATCAATTATAACAGCAACATCATCAGTTTGCAATGCGGCTTTTAGCTCTTCTGCTATTTGGTTTGTTAAGCGTTCTTGTACCTGAGGACGTTTAGCGAAATACTGTACAATTCTGTTTAATTTTGATAAGCCTATAACTTTCCCTGAAGAAATATAAGCTACATGAGCTTTACCTATAATGGGTACAAAGTGATGCTCGCAATTGGAGTAGAAAGTAATGTTTTTCTCCACCAACATTTGATTGTATTTGTATTTATTGTCAAATAACGCAATTTTTGGCTTATTTTGAGGGTTTAATCCAGAAAATATTTCATCAATGTACATTTTAGCCACTCTTTTTGGAGTGCCTTTTAATGAATCATCTGTTAAATCTAAACCCATAACATCCATTATTTCTTCAAAAAGTATAGCAATTTTTTCTTTCTTTACTTCATCAGAAAACTTGAAAGCGTCACGCTTCATAGGTGTTTCAAGACCTGTGTACATGTGATCGTCTCCAATGTCTTGATAGTCAATACCATTAAGGTCTTGATGGTTTAGGGCTGGCATTATGTCTTGTTTAATCATTTTATCTTTTTATATGCTGTATTTGGTCAATCAAGCCAAATCAAAGCAGTTTTTGTAAATATCTAACGTTTAGATATTTTATTGTGAGTAATTTGTTTTTGTCTTGAGCATTTAAAACGTCCATCCTCAAACACTCTTTTTTTGCTGTGTTTTGTATTTCTACCTTGTACTCTGGCTCTCCATAATCTAAAACTACTAGGTTTCATTTCACGACGCATCAAGGTAATAACGTCTTGCTCTTTTAACCCAAATTGAAATGTTATAGCATCAAAAGGTGTACGATCTTCCCATGCCATTTCAATAATGCGATCTAGTTCTTCAATTGTAAATTCTTTTGTCATTTAAAGTGGCGAAAAATTAAATTGTTCGTCATATTTTATCTTCTCATTCATTAATTTATCAAAAAACTTTTTATTCTCTTTAAAGGTTTTATTATTTCTAAAATGAATAAATTTTCCGTTAGAGTGAATACTAGATCCATTTGTTTTATACACTACTAATTGGTAATAGGGTATGGCCCAAGTAAAATTTTTCAAGCCTTTTGTAATGTGTATTAGTATACCAATTGGTCTTAACTCTATATTCCCATAATTAGTATCACTAACAGTATTCAAAATTGATGCCATATTAGGACTAACTTCGTCAACAATCATTCTTTTTGATCCTACACCTCTCATCTTAATAGATTGTATAAGACTAAAAGGCTTACCAACGATGTCATCAATTAGTTTGTTGTTTTCCTTATTAGTATGTGTTGTATTTAGTAACAAAAGTTGTTTTCCGTTTAATTATACTCAAATATACAAAATGTTTAACCTTTTTAAGTTAATGTTAAACAATATTTAACATATTGAATTTAATTATCCCTAAATAGAAGTAACTTATTGATTGCGAAGTAATTTATTACGGTCACTTAAGGTATGTCGTTTTAAGATACGATAACTTTCTTTTTTTATCAAATCATTGTCTTTCATGCTCCATAACGTGTCACTAGCAAAAGTTCTAGTTTGTTTCTCGTCAATTATTGGATAAGGATAATCTGTGCCAAGCTGAAAGCCTGTCAGTTGTTGATCAAAATATGACATTTCGCTAGGATTATGAATAAATGGCGCTTCTAAACAAGCCAATTCCGGAACCCATTGTTTTATAAATTTACCATCAGGATCATGTTCGATACTATTTTTTAATGGATTATAAATACGTAAGGTGTTAATTCCGGTTTCTCCTGCTTGCATTTGTATTTGCGGATAATGTATGCCTGGTTCAAAGTCTAAAAATAAACTTGCCAGATGCTCGCTCATATCCTGCCAAGGTTGCCATAAATTATGTGTAAAAAATGAGACTACTAATGCTCGCATTCTAAAATTTAAATACCCTGTTTCTTTTAAGCATCGCATGCACGCATCTACTAACGGAAATCCGGTTTGTCCATTTTTCCAAGCCTCTTGATAGTTTAAGTTTACAGGTTTATTAAGTTGATGATACCCTTTGTTTACACTTTTAAATTCCATAAGATGTTCCATCTCAAACTTTTGGATAAAGTGCGCTTGCCAGCGTAATCTTGATACAAATGCATTTAAGTGACGTTTGTATCTGGTGTGCTTTACAACGTCTGAGGCGCCATTAATAACTTGTTTTATGGATAGATTTCCCCAAGCTATGTAAGGTGACAGCCTGCTGCAACCCGTTCTAGCATCTAATGGTTTTGAAATGTGGTACATGTAATTATGATAGCGTCCGTTGTAAAACGATTGCATGTATTTTAAACCTGTAGTTGTGCCTCCTTTTTGAAATTTTTTTGTGTAGTCCGTTTTCACGGAAATTGTGTTTAGTTCCGATTCAAGAGTTTCAATTTGATTTATGTTTAGTAATTGATTTGGTTTCGGTTGAAACAGAAACTCGGCTTGCATCATATAATTATCCCAATTCTGATACCATGTTTTTCTGTTGGTTAGTCCACGTTGCACACCATTATTGTCATTTTCTAACCAAACAATAGTGTTTTTGGCTGAAAATTCCGCGAAAGCGATATCCCGTTTAAACGTAGACAAAATACCGGTTTCTTTATGAGAAAATATGTGTGTGACATTATACGTAGTGTTGATGGTTTTAATAACCTTTTGGATGTTATTTTGGACAACCAATATCTTGGTGTTGTACGGTTTTAATTGACTATTTAAATCCTGTAAAGATTGTTTTACAAAATCCCAATGACGTTGGCTGTAGTGTTTGTCTTGTAACAAAAAATCTTCAAAAGTGTAGAGTAGGAGTGTGCTTTGTCCTGAGTTTAAAGCATTGGTAATGGCTTCGTTATCTTTTAATCGAAGGTCACGTTTTAGCCAAACTATGCTTAGGTTTTGTTTCATTTTAATTGTTTTCTTTTTTATCTGCGTGTTTTGCGGTAACGTCACATCGAGAGGTTTTTAGTTTTTACTAAAAATTGTATCTAGATGTTTTTAAAAATTATCAGGATTTTCAATAATTTGCTGTGCTCTTTCTTTTAGGTTACTTAATTGTTTGGCTTCCATTTTATCTAATAGGCTGTACATCATTTTCATTCTAAAATTGTCACCTAATTGTTTGCGCTTATCATCAAGAAAATTCCAATATAAACTGTTAAATGGACAGGCTTTGTTACCCAGTTTTTCTTTTTTATTATAATGGCAACTATCACAATAATTACCCATTTTATGTATGTAACTTCCGCTAGATACGTAAGGTTTTGTGGCTATTTTTCCGCCATCTGCAAATTGACTCATCCCTCTGGTGTTAGGAAGTTGGACCCACTCCACAGCATCCACATAAATACCCAAATACCAAGCGTCCACTTGGTCAGGATTAATTTGTGCTAACAATGCAAAATTACCTGTAACCATAAGACGTTGGATGTGGTGTGCGTATCCATTGTCTAAACTATTGGTAATGGATTGTTTAAGGCAATTCATTTTTGTGTTTCCTGTCCAATAAAAATCCGGTAAATTGTTATTGTTTTCAAGATAATTTAGTGTTTTATATTCTGGCATTAATGCCCAGTACATGCCACGCATATATTCTCTCCACCCTAAAATTTGTCTTATAAAACCTTCTACTTGGCTAATATTAATATCCTCGCCATGTTTGCGCCAATAATTAAGGACTGTATCGACTATGTTTTTAGGCGAAATTAATTTTAGATTCATTGCAAAAGACAATCTAGAATGAAATAAATAGACTTGGTCTGTGTGCATGGCATCTTGATAATCTCCAAAATGAATCAGCAATACTTCGCAAAAATATTTTAGCTGTTCAAGCGCTTGCTGTCTGTTTATTGGATAACTAAAAGTTTTGGTGTCTAAAGTGCCTATGGTTTTAATGTTTTCTTTTTCTATCAGTGATACAATATCTTCAATATCGTTTTTGAAATATTTGTAAGGCGGAATTGGATGTTCGGCTTTCCATTTATTTCTATTGCTTTTATCGTAATTCCATTTGCCACCTTCAGGTTGTTCTGCAACCATTAAAACATCGTGCTTTTTGCGCATGTCACGATAAAAATTTTCCATTAGGTATTGCTTTTTACCTTTAAAAAACTGTTTTAAATCTTGACGTTTTGTATAAAAATGTTCTGTTGAAAAAGCTTCTGTATCAATATCTAAAGTGTTACAAAAAGTAGACAATTGATCGTCTAATCTGTATTCGTCAGGTAATTGATATTCAAATTTAGTAATATTATGTTCTTCTATTAATAACTTAAGGTTGTCCGTTAAATTTTGAGTGTTTTTAGTGTCGTCTAGTTTAAAATATTGAACGGTAAAACCTTGGTCTTTTAAATGTTGGCTAAAATCGCGCATGGCAGCAAAAAAGCCAATCACTTTTTGGATATGATGAGTTACGTAATCTGTTTCCTGACGCATTTCAAATAGGCAATACACTGTGTTTTCTGGACAGTCTTTGTACCAGCTGTGTTTACTATTTAGTTGATCGCCTAATATTATTCTTAATGTTTTCAATGGTTGGTTGTTTTGTTATGTCATTGTTTTCGGTTGCGCTTAAACAGACAATAGTGTTGTACTTCCTATTTTATGTCTTACTGAGCGCAGTCGAAGTGTTTGTTTAATCTTGTTATCTATTTTTAAAGTGCTTCGCTTTTTTTAGTCAAACCTTCCGAGTTTTCTAAAGAAAATCCCATCGTCCTTTAGCTAAAGGAAAGAGTGTGTTACGGGATTATCAATTTTTTTAACTGACGTGAGTTAAAAAAGGGTGTCTTGTAGCCATAAACGCTGATAATTTCCGTTTGGATCATAGCGTTCTGATTGTAGTTTTACATTAAACTTTCTGTCTCTTGGATCGTTTCCAACGCCTGCAACGTACATCCAGTTTCCGTAGTTGCTGTGTACGTCATAATCTATAAGCATACTTTCAAAATAACTAGCTCCAATTCGCCAATCTAATTCTAAAGATTTTGCAAAATAACTGGCAACATTTTGTCTTCCACGATTACTCATCCAACCTGTTTTTTTTAGTTCAATCATATTGGCATTAACAAAAGGTTCTGCAGTGTTACCGTCAATCCATTGTTTAAGTTTTGTTTGGTTTGTAGACCAATCGTATTGTTTATTTAAAATACCACCTATTTTAAACAGTTGATTACCGTGTTTTAAGGAGACGTATTTAAAATAGTCACGCCAAATCAATTCAAAAATTAGCCAATAAGTAGATTCATTTTTTACATGCTCGTTTTCAAAACGTTTGACTTGGTAATAAATTTGTTTTGCAGATAAACTTCCGTTTGCTAACCATGGCGAAAACTTGCTACTAAAGTCCGTCCCAATTAATCCGTTTCTAGTTTTTTTGTAAAAGCCGAGTTTTTTGGTTTCGAAAAAATAATTGTTTAAGCGTCTTGAAGCCTCGGTTTCTCCTCCTTTAAAAGGAAAGGCGTTATTAGGATGTTGTGTTACAGCATCTAATCCTAAATCTTTTAAAGTCGGAATAGTTGTGTTGTTTGTTATGTTGAAGTTTTCAGCTGTAGCTGAATTAGTTACGTTTAAAGGTCTGATAGCACTCAGTTTTTCACACTGTTTTCTAAATTGCGTGAACACATTTGGCAATGCTTCCGTTTTAAACGGAATATCTTCCGGATGGTATAAAAACTGGTCATAAGTTTCAATAAAAGAAACGTCATCAGAAAGGGTGTTTTTCACTAAATTGATAGTAGAAACTTCTTCGTCTGTCCATTCTTTTTGAAGATAAATAGCCGAAATATTATGTAGCTTAACTAAATTTTGGATAGCATGTTCTGGAGTTTCCGTGTAAACGAACAACGGAATATTAAGGTGTTTAAGTTGCTGCTTTAAATCTGTTATAGTTTCAATTAAAAACTGCCCTCTAAAGTTTTCTGTCTTTTTAAATCCAAAGGGAGATAATTTAAATTGTCTTGAGTCAAAACAGTAGACAGCAATAGTAGATTTACTGTTTTCTATTGCTTTTTTAAGCGCAATATTATCTTGAGTTCTTAAGTCGTTTTTAAACCAAACTAAGCTGTTTTTGTTTTGTTTCGTCTGCATTTTTCACTACAATATTTTACGTCATTCCAACTCTTTTCCCATTTTTTACGCCAAGTAAAAGATAATTGGCAGGTTGGGCATGTTTTGGTTGGAAGGTTTTGTTTTTTAATGTTTTTAGGCATTGGCTAATTTGTTAATCATCCCTTTAAATATAAAACCATGAAAGGGAAGTACGCTATACCAATACAAGCGTCCGGCTAAACCACGTGGTCTAAAAGTGGCGCGCTGGTAAACCTTACCTTTTGCAACTCTAAACTCTAGCCAAGCTTCTCCGGGTAATTTCATTTCGGCAAATAAGATTAGACGTTTTTCGTCTTTATCAGCTAAAAGGACACGCCAAAAATCTAAGGCATCTCCAGTCTTAATTTTTGTTTTGTTAGTACGTCCACGACGTAAACCAATACCACCAACTAGTTTATCTAAAAACCCTCTGATCTTCCATAAAACCGTACCATAATACCAACCGTTTTCTCCACCAATAGCCCATATTTTTTCAAGTGTACGTTGTTCGTCATTAACTTGGCGCTCTTTGATGTCTGTAAAACAACCGTGTTTTGGGACTTTTAAATATTGTGTGGATGCTCGTTTTTTAAATCGGCTATTAATAAGTGCATCTTTCCAACTTGAGATAATATCGTTGCCTTCAATTTTGACAAAAGCTAATTCTACAGCTTTTTGATACGACATTGGGTTGACGTCTAATAATTTATTAATATTACTTTTTTCGCCTATAATTTCAATTCCCATACTATTTACTAGCGATGACGCTAATTTATAGGATGTAGATGTTACAAAGTATAACCAATAACTAGATAGTTTTGGTGTCATTATTGGTACGGTTAATATGTAGCGTTTTAATTTTCTGGCTTCAGCAAATTTTAATAACATTTGCTTGTATGTCATAACTTCTGGACCAAAAATATCGTAAGATGTGTTGTACAATTCAGTTTTACCTAAACCTTTAGTCAAAAACGCTAAAACGTCGCGTACACCAATGGGTTGCGTTTTTGTATTTAGCCATTTAGGAGCAATCATTACTGGTAGTTTTTCTACCAAATCTCTTATAATTTCAAAACTAGCACTACCAGAGCCAACTATAATTCCGGCTTTAAAAACCGTTAGACCATAGTGATTTGATTGTAATGTGGTTTCGACATTTTTTCTAGATAATAAGTGTTTTGATAATTTGGTATCGTTGGTAATTCCGCTTAAATATATGACTTGTTTGACACTTGTGGTTTCAATATAATTTTTGAAATTTACTGCGCAATCTTCTTCCATTTGATGGAATTGATCTACAGAATTTGACATGGAATGAATCAAATAATAAGCAGCATCAATATCCTTTGGAATATTATTTAAGGTTTCTGGTTTAAGAAAGTCGGCTTCAATCACGTGTAAATTTTCTTCTTCAGAATATTTACGTTCTGTACGTAATTTACCTCTAACAGCACAAACTACAGTGTGACCTTGCTCTAATAGTAACGGGATAATGCGCTTACCAATGTAACCTGTTGCTCCTGTTACTAATATTCTCATGGGTTTGATTTTAGTTTATGTAATTTTATTTATTTCTGTTCATTTTGTCTTGAAACAAAACGAACCAAAAATTCAAATCAATTTGAGGAAATTCCTACGGAACATTCGTTTTCGAAACTTCATGCTTGAAGCTTTGCTTCGCAGTTACGTTTCTTCACTCTCTATTTCTCCAAATTGATGATTTCGACTGTGTCGAAATTTGGGACTTTCTATCTGAAATAGTTTGTTTTTATTTCAAACTATTTTCTTCTTTTTATTTATTTTTTTGGTCTTTGGTAATCTAAGCGTTTTTCTAATTTAGGGATTGTGTATCCATCCAATCCGTTAATAGCAGCAATATTTGCTTTGGATAGGTTTATAAATCCATCGTTTTCTAATAAATCCCCATTAATATGTAAGCCTTGTATTTCTCCGATTACTAAAATGGTGTCATTTGCTTTGATTAGGTATTCTTCAACAAATTTCATTTCTAATTGAATTGGAGCGCCTTTAACAAATGGTGCTGCACAATTATCTTTGTATTCTGGTTCTAAATCTGTTTTATCAAATTCGGATATCGATTGATCGTATTTGGCAGATGTATGATGCGCGTCTTCAAAACTTTCTAAATCAATGTGATTTATAGTATAAACACCTGTGTTTTTGATATTGTCATACGTGTGACGTGTTACTGTTGTTGGTCTGCAAAAAAAGCCCAATAAAGGTGGGTTGCTTCCAATGTGTGTCACCGAGCTAAATACAGCTACATTTTCTTGTCCTTCGGCAGATTTTGTGCCAATTAAATTAGCGCTTTTAAAACCAGAGCAACTATTAATTAAATTAATTTTATATAAATGTTCTAATTCCTGAATCTGTTTTAAATTAAAATAAGCCATTTATAACGTTTTGTAATTATTTATTTGAACGCCTTTTGCTTTTAAATCAAACATTAAATTATACAAACCAAAGAAGGTTCTGTTTATGTAAATAAAGTGCTTAGAACCTCTATTACCATTCATTTTTCTTAACTCTGTGCTTTTGCTGTAACGTTGTCCCATTTCTGAAATAGCATTAAAAAATTCTGGATCAGAAAAATCAAAAGTATCCTCATGAAAAGGCTTTGTAAATAAGCTTAATAACTCATGAAACATTGCCGAGAAAAAATCTAATTCTTCTTGAGTGTCTTCTTCTCTTAAAATTTCTAACTCGTACATTTTAGCAGTAAAAGCGTCTTTATTATTGATTACTTCTGGTTTTGCTAATTCAAAATAAGGCACATAAAAATCTTGTGGTACTTCTTTCATACATCCAAAATCTAACGCAATTAAATCGCCAGTTTTAGAGACTAAAAAATTTCCAGGATGTGGATCTGCATGTACTTTTTTAATCACATGCATTTGGTACATATAAAAATCCCAAAGCGCTTGACCTAATTGGTTTGCTTTGTTTTGATCTGCGTTATATGCAGTAAATTCAGAAAGGTGTTCGCCTTCCATCCAATCCATAGTTATAATACGCTCGGAAGATAATGCTTCGTAATAGTTTGGAAACTTTAAATTAGGGATGTGCTTACAAGCTGCAACAATAGCTTTACTTTGCTCAACTTCTAAAATATAGTTAGTTTCTTCTACTAATTTGTTTTCTACTTCTTGAAAGTATTTATCAGAGTCCTTTCCTTTAATATTAAACATTTTTATGGCAATAGGTTTTACCATAGCCAAATCGCTAGCAATGCTATCTGCAACACCTGGATATTGAATTTTCACAGCAAGTTTTTTCCCATCCTTTTCGGCTAAATGCACTTGTCCAATACTGGCTGCATTTACAGAATTTAGATTAAAGGTGTCGTAAATTTGGCTTGGTAATTTACCGAAATATTTTTTAAACGTTTTACTAACTAAAGGTGCCGAAAGTGGTGGGACAGAAAACTGTGCCAACGAAAACTTCTCTACATAAGCTTGGGGTAAAATACTTTTTTCCATGCTTAGCATTTGTGCTACTTTTAGCGCACTACCTTTTAATTGCTTTAAACCATCATAGATGTCTTCAGCATTGTTTTCGTTAAGTCTCGCTTTAGCTTCGGCTTCAGTTTTGGTGATTTTGTCACCATAATATTTTAAATAATTTACACCAACTTTTGCTCCAGTAGAGACTAATTTAGTCGCTCTAGATATTTTTGAAGTTGGTATTTTGTCTATCGTTTTCAATAGTTTTGGGTTTTAGTTGTTATTGATACATTTTTTAGTACCTCAAAAACACTCGCACAGGAAAATGTTTTAATTAACTCATCTTTACTTTTTCTTTAAAGATGAATTTTCCAAAGTCAATGATACTTTTTAAAGGCATTACATTTAATACATCAAAACTTGTGTTTACAGATTTTTCGATAAAAATGTCTGTTTTTTCAAATGAAGCCGAAGTATCATCCATCCAAAATTTCATGGTTAACAATAATTGTAACCAGGCAGATTCTGTAAGCCCTTTGTCTTGAATTTTATTTAGCTGTTCTTGCTTAACATCAATAAGCTCGATTCCTAAATCTTTTATGTAGTGAGTAAAACTTGCTTTAAGCTCAGATAAAGCAGAAAAACCTTTTAAGCTGTTTTTGTGTTTGTGCAAAGCATATATTACATAACTTCTGTTAGCAGTAAGATTTTCAAAAAAGGTAAAGTAAAAACTTAGTAATTTGTTTCTTGGCTCAAAGTGTGCGTAATCGTTACTAGCCTCTAAGGCGTTATGTGTATTGTCAAAAAAGGCTTTGAAGATGCCTTTTTCTATCGCATCAAATGTTCCGAAGTGTTCATAAAATTTAGATTCCTCAAAATTATTATGCTTCGCAAATGCGTATACTGATTTTGGTTGCTCGTTATGTTCTAGGACATAATCCATGTAAAATGAAATGATGTCGTTACTACTTATGTTTTTCTTTTTTGCCATCCTATAAAAATTTGGTAGCATAAAGATACAAAATGTTTAACGATGTTTAGTTATTGTTAAACAAAATTTAACATGACTTTGTGTATGTTAGTCAAAAACGATTAATTAGTTGTTTAAATCAGGTAGTCTTTAGCGATTTGTCCTTTAAATTGTTTTGGTATATAAACACTAACTTCTGCAACGTAGGAATATACTTTTTTTTAAATGTGCAATTGGAGAAGCCTAAAATAAAAATTGGTCGTTTTTTATTGCTAAAAAACGACCAATAGGTGAGTGGTTATTATTCCTGTATTTCTATTTGTTTACTGCGGTTTCAACCGTTGTAACTCTTGCAGACAAGCTATCTTTATAACATGCTTGCGCTTTTACAAAATTGGTTTTTACTTATAGGTACAAAGTAACTTTTAGCAACAACCTGATCCTGGAGCACAAGAGTCTCCTGCTTGCATGTCTGAAAATTGTAGTTTTTGTTTTGGTTTCGGAATACCACATTTATCTTTTGCAAGACAATCCGTTACTAGTGATGTAAGTTGAAAAGTATTGTTTTTAAATTCTAATCCAAATTTTTGAATGGTTTGTTCTCCTTGATATTCCACTTCAATATCTAAACCTTCTAGGTTAAAAATATCTTCTGATAGCGCTATAATTTTAGCTAATTTTTCAGGATGTAACCTGTGGTCATAGTCATCTGCATTCCAAAGTTGAAAACTTACTTTTTTTTCTTGTCTTACAGTTCCGCCACAATCAATAAAGTGTTTAGAGACTTGTCCAACTTCAGTAACATGAAAATGGTTTGGAACTAAACTACCATCAGGCAGTGTGAAAGAAATAGTTTCTAATTGAGATAAGTGTTTTTTAATTTCTGAAAGTGTCATAATTTAATGTGTTATTATGATTAATATTTTGTTTTTAGCAACACGAGTTGCTGTCTAAATTGTTGTCAAAAAAGCCATTTAAAAGTGTTTTCATGGCTGTCCAATTGTCCTTGTCTATACAATAGCAAACGCTGGTGCCTTCAATAGTACCTTGTATTAAACCTAGGTTTTTTAATTCTTTTAAATGTTGAGATATAGTGGGTTGTGCTAATCCAATTTCTTCAACCAAATCACCACACACACAAGCATTAATTTTAAACAAATGTTGTATAATGGCTACTCTAGCAGGATGTCCAAATGCTTTTGCAAAAAGTGCAATTTGGTTTTGTGATTCTGAAAATTTTTCGGTTTTAATTAATCCCATAATGTTCGCATATTTGTACATCGCAATATTACGATTAATTGTTTGATTTTAAAAATAGATTACTCTTTTTTTAAGGTTTTATTAACAAACAAGGTTATACTTATGCTTAATTTTACGTTAATTAAAATCAAAAAATATAACCATGAAAAAATTATTTACATTAATTATGTTGCTAACAGTATCATTTGCTGTTAATGCACAAATTGAGACGCCTCAACCTAGTCCGTTTCAAAAGATTGAACAAAAAGTTGGTCTTACAGATGTTACATTAGAATATTCTAGACCATCAATGAGAGGTCGTGAAGTTTTTGGAAACTTAGTGCCTTTTGGACAATTATGGAGAACAGGAGCAAATAAAAATACTATTATAACTTTTAGTGGAGATGTAACTGTTGGTGGTCAAGCTTTAAAAGCTGGGTCTTACGCAGTATTTACAACACCAAATGCAGCTAGTTGGGACGTTATATTTTACAACGATACTAATAATTGGGGAGCACCAAAAACTTTAGATGAATCAAAAGTAGCAGCTAAAATATCTGCAGAAGTATATACTTTACCTATGGATATCGAAACGTTTACTATGTCATTTGATGACTTAACAAATGATTCTGCTGTTTTAGGAATTATGTGGGAAAAAGCTTATGTAGCTGTAAAATTTGAGGTTGCAACAGATAAAGTAGTTACTGACGCTATTGCTAAAACAATGAATGGTCCTAGTGCAGATGATTATTATGCTGCAGCACGTTACTATTTTGAGTCAGGTAAGGATATCAATCAAGCTGTAACTTGGATGAATACTGCAGTAGATATGTATAAAGATTCTCCTAAGTTTTGGGTGTTACGTCAACAGTCTTTAATTAATGCAAAAGCAGGAGATAAAAAAGGAGCTATTAAAGCTGCTAAAGCGTCTTTAGCACTTGCTGAAAAAGCAGGTAATGCGGATTATATTAAGATGAATACAGACTCTTTAAAAGAATGGGGAGGATTATAATCTAAGGATTCTTAAATTATAAAAAAGTGCAATCTATTAGATTGCACTTTTTTTTGAATTAACTCTATATATTGAGTTTAAAACAGTCTTATTCTAGGCATGTTTTTATAATTCACTTTGATTAAATATAGTGTACTAAGGCTATTATTTTAGAGTCTATATGACTGTTAAATTTAGTTGTTACTCACTGGCTTAATTTCCGCGAAAGCGCTATTATTGTTAAAGTATTTGTTTTTTACTGAATACATTGCTTTGCATTATACGGTTATTTGAATTTTAAGTATAAAAAAAAATCTGTAAATATAAGTTTACAGATTTTTGATTTTTATTGCGATTAATAGTTTAAGACTAGCTATTGCGATGTTTATTAAGTTCGTCTTGAAGTTGGCGTCTTACTTTTTGTTCACGCTCTAAGGCATTACGTCTATGTTCTTCAAACTCTTCTTCGGTTTCTTCTAATCTTAATTTAGCTTCTTTAGTTACAGCATTACTGTTTTTAAATTTATAGATAAAGAAAAATAGAAAGGCTAGTAATCCTGCAATGATTGACCATAGTAATGTGTTGTATCCAACTTTACTCATTTGTAATCCAAATAGAGACATGCTGTCTTTTTCTTGGTTTGTTTCTTCTAAGTTGGTTTTTGTATTGCTTAAGCTACTTTTTAATTGCGTTACTTCTTGACTTTGAGAAGCTACTTTATTTTGAGTGTCTAATAATTCTTTTTTTAGTGCTTTTAACGAATCTAAAGTGTGCGATTTAATTTTTTCAATCCATTCGTTTCTAATAACTTCATAAGACTGTCCACGTGCATCTCTCCAGTTGTTTGATCTTTTTGTTAGATATTCAAATTGGTTTTCTAAAGTTCCCGAATCTAATGATAGTTTGTCATCTTCTTCTTCGGTTTCAGTTTGTGCAGTAGCAGTAAAAGTAAAAAGTAATAGGAAAAAAGCTGCTAATAGAAAATTTGTTTTACGCATTGTATTGTGTTTGTTGTCTTTCGTCTTTGCGAAAATATAAAAAAAAGTTTTGCTATAAGGCTTAAATATAACAAAAAGCCTCACAATTGCGAGGCTTTTATATATACGTTTGTAATTAAAATTTGGATGTTAGTAGTATGTAAAACGTCTTACTTTAGCAATATGCTTAGCTAATCTAATTACTTGGTGGCTGTAACCATATTCATTATCATACCATACATATAGTATTGCATTTTTTCCATCTTTTCTAACAATGGTTGCTTTGCTGTCGTAAATAGAAGGTGCAGAGCTACCTATTATGTCTGTAGACACTAACTCGTCACTCATTTCGTATTTAATTTGCTCAACTAAGTCGCCTTCTAATGCATATTTTTTTAATGTTGCATTAATACTATCAATACTGGCTTTAGAGCTTAGTTCTAAATTTAAAATGGCTAAAGATCCATTTGGTACAGGTACACGAATAGCGTTAGAGGTTAACTTACCTTCAAAGCTTGGTAATGCTTTAGAAACCGCTTGACCAGCTCCAGTTTCTGTTATTACCATATTTAAACCAGCAGCACGACCACGACGGTATTTACTGTGGAAGTTGTCTACTAAGTTTTGATCGTTTGTGTAAGCGTGTATCGTTTCTAGGTGTCCGCTTTTTACACCATAGGTATCTTCCATTGCTTTTAAAACAGGAGTAATCGCATTTGTTGTACAAGAGGCAGCAGAGAAGATGTCTATTTTATCAGGATCATTTTCTAGATGGTTAACACCATAAACAATATTAGGAATCCCTTTTCCTGGAGCAGTTAATAATACTTTATCAGCACCTGGAGAATTTTTTAATCTTGTTAATGCTTCTTTATCTCTAAATACACCTGTATTGTCAATGATTAGTGCATTGTTAATCCCATATTTAGTATAATCGATGTCTTCTGGTTGGTTAGCATTAATTATCTTTACAGTTGTCCCATTAATAATTAAAGCTTCATTTTTGATATCTGTAGTTACAGTACCAGAAAAATCACCATGTACAGAGTCGTTACGTAATAAAGCTGCACGTTTTTCTAATACAGTAGCATCTAATTTACCACGTGTTACTATAGCACGTAAACGTAATTGACTTCCTTTACCAGTACGTGTCATAAGCTCTCTAGCTACTAAACGACCAATACGACCAAACCCATAAAGTACTACATCTTTAGGTGTGATATCTTTAGTTTTACTAGCACCTTTAAGCTTGTTAGATACAAAAGCTAAAGCATTGCTGTATTTTTTTTCTTCTAAATGATACTCATACGTTAATTTACCAATATCTAATTTAGCAGGAGGTACATCTAAAGTTTTGATAGCCTGAGCAATCTCTACAGAATCAAAAATTGAGATTGGTTTTTGTACAAACTCGCCAGCATATTCATGCAGGTTTAAGATTTCGGATACATTTCTGTCAATTAATTGGTTTCTAAAAATCACCAATTCGATAGATTTGTCATACCATAAATCGCTAACAATTTTAATAAATTCTACGGTAGCTCGTCTTCTGTCTGCTTGAAACGCTAATTCGTTTTCGTAAGTTTCGTTAATGGACATTTTAAATTATTTAGTGTGTGTTGTTAATTTATTATGTAAATTTTCGGCAAAAGTATTGATTTCAAACGATTTCGTAAAGGAAAAAGTATAAAAAAATAAAAGCACTTAATTTTACTAATTAAGTGCTTTCTATTTAGGTTGGATAATTAATTATCTTAAACCATATCTGTTTTTCTCTCCTTTGGAGTTTATTAGCTCGATGCTTAATGGTTGATACGTGTCTCTGTTTTTTAAAACGTTATCAACATCTTCAATAGTATTTACTTTTACGTTATTAATGGCAGTAATTATGTTACCAGCTTCAATACCTTCCCTTTGTAAATATTGACCATAGGTACCATTTACTTTAGTGATTTTTACACCATTTTTAGTTTTGTATTTTTTTAAGTCTTCTGGTTTTGCATTTTTAATAACACCAATAACAGGTAAAATATAGGTGTTGTTTTTTAGTAAAGTAACAGCAACCTCCTTAGTTTGTCCATCACGTAATAAAGTTACGTTAACAACATCATTAGGACGTTTGGCATCCAAAAAGCCTCTTAAATCAGAGAATTTTTTAATTTTAATATTATCAATCATTTTAATAATATCACCACTTTTAATACCAGCTTCAGCAGCTCCAGTGTCTTCCTCAACGTCATCCACGTAAAACCCTTCGGTTTCTGCCACACCTAATTTTTCTGCATACGTACTATTTAATGATCCTCCAATAACTCCCAAAATACCATTTTGGACATTACCAAACTCCATAATATCTTGTACTACTTTTTTAGCAATATTACTAGGTACAGCAAAAGAGTAACCAATATAAGATCCTGTTTGAGAAGTAATTGCTGTATTAATACCAATCAATTCTCCAGCAGTATTAACTAAGGCTCCTCCAGAGTTTCCTGGATTAACAGCAGCATCTGTTTGGATAAAAGACTGTGTGCTTTGTCCACTTAAATCTCTAGATTTAGCACTAATAATACCTGCAGTAACTGTGGATGTTAAGTTAAACGGATTACCAACAGCTAAAACCCATTCGCCAATTTTAGCAGTATCACTATCACCAAACGTTGTATAAGGTAACTGCTCGTCACTTTCAACTTTTAATAAAGCAATATCTGTTTTTGGATCAGTACCAATAATTTTAGCTGTTAAGGTACGATTGTCATTTAAGGTAACACTTAATTGTTGTGAGTCCTCAATTACATGATTATTAGTAATAATGTATCCATCAGGTGAAATAATTACACCACTACCAGTACCAAGCTGCCTTTTTTGAGGTACACGACCATAAAATAAGTCTTGTAATGTAGGTTGTGCTGTATTTAATGCCACATTTTTAACGTGTACCACAGCATGTATTGTTTTGTCTGCAGCATTGGTAAAGCTAATACCATCATTAGCAGCTAAAGCAGTTGTGGTTGTTTTATAATTGGTAGGTAAAAAAACAGGATTATCCTGTAGTGTGTTAGTTGCAATTTGTGCGTTGTCTTTTTCAAGAAAGGTTTTGTATGTTCCTAGGGTAATTGCACCTCCTAATACCGAAACTAAAACCAAAGTTAACATCTTCTTCATAAAATACTTAGTTTAGATTTATTAGATAACGATTAAAATTAATTAAATATTGAATGTCTATTTCAACTTTAACGACGTTTTAACAACTGAAAAAACTTATATTTGTCATTCAATTTTTCAGCCCAATGACATTGACTTTTTATAAATATCAAGGAACAGGTAATGACTTTGTCATGATTGATAATAGGCAAAACTTATTCGACAAAAATAATACCAAACTTGTTGCATTTTTATGTGATCGTAGATTTGGAATAGGAGCAGATGGGCTAATTTTACTAGAAAATCACCCAACTGTAGATTTTAAAATGGTGTATTACAACGCAGACGGAAACCAAAGTACAATGTGTGGTAATGGTGGACGTTGTATTGTCGCTTTCGCGGAATTTTTGCAGATTGTAAAATACGAGACTACTTTTGAAGCGATAGACGGTTTGCATTATGCAAAATTGACAGATGGTTTAATACATCTACAAATGAAAGATGTTGATACCATTGAAGTCTTTAAACAACATCAATTTTTAGATACAGGATCGCCACATCACGTTCAGTTTGTTGAGGACTTAGTTCATTTTGATGTTAAAACGGAAGGGTCAAAAATTAGATATGGACAACCTTATAACAAAGCAGGAAGCAACGTAAATTTTGTTGAAAAAATTAACGAAGATACTTTTGCGTTAAGAACCTATGAAAGAGGAGTAGAAGATGAAACCTTATCTTGTGGTACAGGTGCAACAGCAGTCGCTATAGCCATGCATGAGACAGGTCAAAGTACAGCGTCCACAGTAAATCTTAATGTACAAGGTGGACAGTTAAAAGTGTCTTTTACAAAAACAGAAAATGTTTATAAAAACGTCATGTTAATAGGACCTGCAAAACAGGTTTTTAAAGGCGAAATTACATGCTAACATTACAAGGTAAACATATAAATTTAAGAGCCTTAGAGCCTGAAGATTTGTCATTTATACACCAAATAGAAAATGACGAATCCATTTGGGAAATTAGCAATACGATAACACCATATTCCAAATACCTTATCAAACAGTATTTAGACCACGCACACAAGGATATTTACGAAGTCAAACAATTACGATTGGTCATTTGTAATAAAGATGAAGATGCAATAGGAATGATTGATGTTTTTGATTTTGATTATAAAAACAGAAGAGCAGGTATTGGTATTTTAGTAAAAGATACTGCTAATAGACAAAAAGGGCATGGTAAAGAAGCTTTGCAATTATTGACTAATTATTGTTTTAAACATTTAGATTTACATCAGTTATATTGTAATATAAGTGAAGATAATACTGCAAGTTTAGCACTTTTTAAAAGTCAAGGCTTTAAGGAAATAGGATTAAAAAAAGACTGGAATTATTTAAACGGTCACTTTAAAAACGAATATTTATTTCAATTGATTAATACAGATGTACATTAAAAAAATTTTATTAGCTATTGCCTTAATTGGTTTAGTCGTAGCAGCTTATTTTGCCTATTTTATTTATGGAGCCATGTTTGAAAAAAATACAGCTTTTAATAACGACAAAGCTTATATATATGTTCCAACCAATGCAAATTACGATCAAGTAAGAGCGCAATTGATCCCTTTATTAAAAGATATTGACAGTTTTGATGCTTTAGCAAAGCAAAAAAAATACACAACTAATATAAAAGCGGGACGTTTTGCTATTACTAAAAACATGAGTAATAATGATATTATAAACTCAATTAGAAGTAAAAACATTCCAATTAAATTAAGTTTTAACAATCAAGAGCGTATACAAAATCTTGCAGGTCGTATAGCACAACAAATTGAACCGGATAGTTTACAGCTTTTATCTGTAATGACGGATAATACTTTTTTAAAAGAGCATAAGTTTACTGATGCAACAGTTTTAAATATGTATGTACCTAATAGTTATGAGTTTTTTTGGAATACGTCAGCCGAAGGTTTTAGAGAACGTATGTTAAAAGAATATTATCGTTTTTGGAATACCACTAGACAAACAAAGCGTAAAGCTTTAAACCTATCCGTTAACGAGGTTATGACCATAGCATCCATCGTACAAAAAGAAACTGCTAAAGTTGACGAAAGACCACGAGTAGCTGGAGTATATTTAAATAGAATAAAAAAAGGAATGCCATTACAAGCAGATCCTACTGTGATTTTTTCTAAAAAGTTAAAAGAAAACGATTTTGATCAAATTATAAAACGTGTGTTATATAAAGACCTTGAAATTGATTCGCCATACAACACGTATAAATATGCTGGTATTCCTCCTGGTCCAATAACAATGCCTGATGTGTCAGCAATTGATGCTGTACTAAATCCAGAATCTCATGATTACTATTACTTTGTCGCTAATGTGCAAAACTTTGGATATCATAAATTTGCTAAAACCTTAAGTCAACATAATGCCAATAAAAACGAATATGTACGTTGGATTAATAGTCAAGGTGTTAACAGATAATTTTTTTGAATAAAATAATTACTTTATTACTTTTTTTGACTTCAATTTTAGCTTTAGGGCAAATTGATGACGACTCGTTTTTTAAACCTAGTGATACCCTTAATACAAAACGTAAACAAGGTGTAATAATTACTCAAACCAGTTTGGCCTCTTTGTCAATTGTTGGTTTAAATACGTTATGGTATTCAGATTATGAACGTTCAAAATTTCATACCACAAACGATAATTCTGAGTGGTTTAAAATGGATAAATTAGGTCACAGTTTTTCTGCCTATCAACTTGGTAAAATTGGAGCTCAAACTTTAAATTGGAGTGGTGTTAGCAAAAAAAATCAGTTGTTATATGGCGCAACAATAGGTTTTTCATTTTTAACAGCAGTCGAAGTTTTAGATGGTTTTTCAGAAGAATGGGGTTTTTCTTGGGGAGATTTTACAGCAAATGCAGCTGGTGCAGCTTTATATATTGGACAAGAATTACTTTGGGATGAACAACGCATTCAATTAAAATACTCTTTTAGTCAAAGTCCTTACGCTAATCAAAATCCTGAAAAATTGGGTAAAGGTTTACTTGAAGAGATTATTAAAGATTATAATGGACAAACCTATTGGTTAAGTGCCAACATACAGTCGTTTTTTAAAGACACAAAATTACCTAAATGGTTAAATGTAGCAGTAGGTTATGGTGTTGATGGCTTATTGTATGGTAATGCTAGTCTTCAAAATTTAGATTTTACTAACCAAAAACGAAGCAGACAATTTTATTTAAGTTTAGATATGGACTTAACCAAAATTAAAACTAATTCTACATTTTTAAAACAAGTTTTTAACGTTGTAAACGTTATAAAAATTCCTTTTCCTACAATTCAATTAAATGACAATGGAAAGGTAAAAGGACACCTTTTGTACTTTTAACATAAGTTAACATATTGATTATCAGTATTTAATTTTTTTTCGTATATTTGCACGCTGAAATTTAAGTCTATCCTTTATTAATTTATAGACTTTTAAATCAATACAAATGAAAAAAAATATTGGAAAGTTTATATCAATAGTATTTACAATATCAATATTAGTATTAGTTGTCTTTGAGCAAACAGAAGGTAATGCAAAACTAATTGAGCGATACGATATTAATGATTTAGAGAATCAGGATTTAGCAATAAATCAACAAAAAATATTTTCGCCACATCTAGGAAAATCATTTACGGGTTTTAAAGAAGCTTTAGGTTTTAAGGAGTCTCAAAATGATTATTTTAGAGTTAACCAATTTGGTTACTTAGGTAAATATCAATTTGGGAAAAGTACCTTAAAAGTATTAGGTATCCATCATCCACAATTCTTTTTAAACAATCCAGAATTACAAGAAAAAGCATTTATAGCAAATACGCAGCGTAATAAATGGGTTTTGCGTAAGGATATTAAACGTTTTAAAGGAAAACTTATTAAAGGTGTGAAGGTAACCGAGTCTGGTATACTTGCAGCTGCACATTTAGCTGGTCCAGGTAGTGTTAAAAAATTTCTTAGAAGTTATGGCGAAACCGGTTTTGCAGATGCAAATGGTGCAACTATTAAGTATTACATGAAAAAGTTTTCGGGTTATGATACCTCGTTAATTAAACCTGTTAAAAAGGTTAGAGTAAAATATGAAAGCGCTTAAAAGCTTTTGTGTATTATAAATAGTGTTGGTCTTTTATGTAGGTCAACACTATTTTTTTTCCATTGATTCACTGTTTTTGTTTTAATAAACTCAGTAGGTAATGTTATATCACACGCCACGCAAATTTCTGTGTTTTCGCTTAATGTGTTACATAAATCTTCTAATAATTTATTGTTTCGGTAAGGTGTTTCAATAAAAGACTGTGTCTGGTTATGTTCAAAACTTAAACGTTCTAAGCGTTTTAATTCTGCTTTACGCTCTCCTTTATCTATAGGTAAATAACCATTAAAAGCAAAACTTTGACCATTCATACCAGAAGCCATCATAGCAAGTAGGATAGAGGATGGTCCAACTAGTGGAACAACTTGGATGTCATTTTTATGAGCTAAACTAACAACGTCAGCTCCAGGATCTGCAATTCCAGGACAACCAGCATCAGATATTAAACCAATAGTTTTACCTTCTAAACAAGGCTGTATAAAATTAGGTAAATCTACAGCTTCAGTAAATTTATTTAATTCAAATAGGGTTAAGCTAGATTGTGGTTTTTCAGGAGCTATAGATTTTATAAATTTTCTAGCTGCTTTGGAGTTTTCAACAACAAAAGTATCCAAACTATCAATAATCGTTTTTACCTGAGCAGGTAAAACATGAAATGGATTGCACTCGCCAAGTGTACACGGAATTAAATATAATTTGCCTTTAGTCATAGTTTATAAATATATAAAACTTATGTTAGTTTACTTAATCTAATTTTAATCTTATTACAGGCATCATCAAGCATATTAAATACAGTTTCAAACCCTTTGTCACCACCATAATATGGATCTGGTACGTCTAAATTTAGATTTGGTTGACTTTCGTTTAATATTAGATTTACTTTTGATTTTTGAATATCATTTTCTGCTAAAGCTATAATATTATTATAGTTAGAATTGTCCATAGCATAAATAATATCAAAGTCTAAAAAATCTTGTTTTACAAATTGTCTAGCTTGTTGTTGGGTAATATCAATCCCTTTTTGTTTTGCAATAGCAATGGATCTAGGGTCTGGATTGTTACCTATATGGTAACTGCTTGTTCCTGCAGAATCTACAAAATATAAATGATTATCTAATTTAGATTGTAGGATGCCTTCAGCCAAAGGAGAACGACAAATGTTTCCTAGGCAGACCATTAAAATTTTAGTCATTTAAAATAAAATTAAACCGAAAGTTTTTTCGTTAAATCTTCCACGTATTTTCTAAACTGCTTGTCTGTAGTTGATAAATTATCAACCGTTTTACAAGCATGTAATACTGTAGCGTGATCACGTTTTCCTATCTGAGAACCAATACTAGCTAAAGAGGCTTTAGTAAACTTTTTAGCAAAAAACATGGCTAACTGTCTAGCTTGTACAATGTGACGTTTTCTAGTTTTAGATTGTAAAGTATCCACATCCATTTGGAAATAATCTGATACTATTTTTTGTATATAATCTATTGAAACTTCACGTTTTGTGTTTTTAACAAACTTCTCGACAACCTGTCTAGCTAACTCTATATTAATTTCTTTTTTGTTAAAAGAAGATTGAGCTATTAATGAAATAATGGCACCTTCAAGCTCTCTAATATTAGATTTTATGTTTTTAGCAACATATTCAATTATATCTTCGGGCATTTCTACACCATCTCTATATAATTTGTTTTTTAATATGGATACACGTGTTTCAAAATCTGGAGTTTGTAACTCGGCAGATAATCCCCATTTAAATCTTGATAATAAACGTTGCTCAATATCTTGCATATCTACAGGAGCCTTGTCACTTGTTAAAATAACTTGTTTTCCGTTTTGATGCAAATGATTAAAAATGTGGAAAAAGACATCTTGTGTACCAGACTTACCAGATAAAAACTGTACATCATCAATAACCAATACATCTATTAATTGATAAAAGTGTATAAAGTCATTACGGTTGTTCTTTTTAACCGAGTCAATATATTGTTGCGTAAATTTTTCAGCAGAAATATATAAAACAGTCTTTTCTGGGTATTTATCTTTTATATCAACACCAATAGCGTGAGCCAAATGTGTTTTTCCTAAACCAACACCACCAAAAATTAATAATGGATTAAAAGATGTTCCTCCTGGTTTTGCAGAGACTGCTAAACCTGCACTACGCGCTAAACGGTTTGAATCACCTTCTAAAAAGTTATCAAAATTATAGTTTGGATTAAGTTGAGATTCAATTTTTACATTTCTAATTCCAGGAATTATAAATGGATTTCTTAATTCCGGATTTTTATTATTTAAAGGTACGTCAACGTTTTGCGACTTGACAGCACTTCTATTTGAACTCGGAATTTTTTCTGTAAAGGGTTGTTTATTACCATACGTGTTTTCCATTTTTATAATGTAAACTAGTTTGGCAGTTTCACCTAACTCTTTAGTTAAAGAGACTTTTAATAATTTAACGTAATGCTCTTCTAACCATTCGTAAAAAAATTTACTAGGGACTTGAATACTTAATGCATTGTCTGTTAGTTTAACCGCGACGATTGGTTCAAACCAAGTTTTGTATGCTTGTGGTTGGATATTATCCTTTATAAAAAGGAGACAATTATTCCAGACCGTTTGCGCAGTTACACTCATGTTAATTTTAAAAAGTATTTTTTATTAGTTAATTTGTCCCTATAATAGCAATAAGACAACTCTGATTGTTAGCTTGGCAAATATGTGAACAAAAAACGTAAAAAAAAAATCATTTACTATTGAATTTATAGTTTTTTTTGTGCATGTTAACCAACCATTCGAAACTACAAAAAAAAATCAAGACTATGGACATAATGCAAGATGAAATTGAAATAAGAGTACGATATGCAGAAACAGATCAAATGGGAATTGTACACCATGGTAATTACGCAATATATCTAGAAATGGCTAGAATTGAGTGGTTGCGTAAACTAGGAATTTCTTACAAAAAAATGGAGGACGAAGGACTTGGTTTACCAGTTGTATCGTTGTCTATAAATTTCAAAAAATCAGCATATTATGACGACGTAATTACAGTAAAAACTACGTTAAAAAAAGCGCCAACTGCTCTGGTTGAGTTTGAATATATTATACTGAATGATTTGCAACAAATTTTATGTACAGCAACAGTAGTTTTAGCTTTTTTAGACATGAAAACTAGAAAACCTACTAGACCTCCTAAATATTTTTTAGAAGCTTTAAATAGCTAAATCTTTGATTTTAACCTCGTAAATTGTATCAAAAATTTCAAAAATAGTTTGCGCCTCTTTTTTTCTAACAGAGATCGTGATTTGGCAGTCTAGTTCTAATTTTTGGTTGATAACTTTTAAGTTTTTCTCTTTAATAACACGCATGACCTTATTCATGTTTTTGTAGTCAAAACTAATAAGGTATTTAATATTTATGGTTCGTGTTACAATTTTTGAAGCTTCCAAAGCCATTTGAGCTCCAGTTTTGTAGGCATTAATTAAGCCTCCAACACCAAGTTTAACACCTCCAAAATATCTAACAACAACAATCAGTATATTAGTGACATCAAAAGACTGTATTTGCCCATAAATAGGCATGCCAGCACTATTATTTGGTTCGCCATCATCATTTGCTCTGTAGGCAATGGTTTCTGTACCTAGTTGATAGGCGTAACACCAGTGTCTTGCTTGATGGTGTTGTTTTTTTAAGTCTTCAATATGTTGCTTAACATCTTCTTCTGTTTTTACAGGAAATGTATACCCAAAAAACTTGGAGTTTTTATCTTTAAATAAGACTTCTTCAGATGGTTTAGTAATTGTTTTATAAGTGTCTTTTTCCATAAATTATGATAGTGTCACTAATATTATAGACAGTATGGCAATTCCAATACCAATCCAGTTTTTAGTTAATAAACGCTCTTTAAACATCAACAAGCCTATTAAGGTGGTTAGCATGACTATGGCTACGTTATTAACCGTAAAAATGGTCGAGCTTTCAAAATTTTCGGCATTTAAAGCCTTTAATAACATGTAAATTGAATAGTAATTAACCACACCCAAAATAATACCAGACACGATGCTTTTAGGGTCAAAAGTAAATTGTTTTTGTATCGCTTTCGCGGAAAGCAAGCCAATCCCAATCACTCCAGCTATAAAAAATATGGTAGCTGAAAAAATGGGGATTCCATTGTCTGCTAAATAAGTCGTTTCGATATATTTAATAGACGTATCAATAGTACCTGATCCTAAAAATAGGACAATAGGCAGCCATAGTGTTTTTATTGAAAAACGTTGATCAGTTTTTGTTTTATAGGATGCTAAGTAAACTGCTATTAAAGCCAATATAATACCTAATGCTTTTTGCCAACCCAAACTTTCGTTATAAAAAAACAAACCAAATATAATAGGAATAACAACGCTCATTTTACTAGCAACAGAAGCTACAGATAATCCATTACGTTGAGCTGTTAACGCCATTACATTAAAAATGGCTATAAATAAAAATCCTAAACCTATTGCGCCAAAAAACCATTTGGATTGTACAATGTCACTAACTATTATTGAAGAATCGTAGCTTAAAATACCATAGGTAAAAGCAGTAAAATAATTAAAAACTATAGTTTGTAGTGTATTTATATTGCGTTTTCCAACAACTTTAAAGATGACAAAAATTAATGTTGACGCACAAATACTAAGTAGTAAATACATTAAAACAAGTCTTTTTTAATGGTAAATAAATCTATAATATCTTCTGTTTTTGGATTGTTATTCCATACGTTAATACCTAAATTACTAGCAGTTTCTGTGTTTTCAGAAGTATCATCTATAAACAGGCATTCCTCTGGTTTTAGGTTGTTTTCATTTAGTACAAACTGAAAAATATCTTTGTTTGGTTTACGCAATTGTATTTCGTGTGAAAGGTAAAATTTATCAAACGCATTTTTAAATTCGTCATAAAACGATACCTGATTTTTAATACAATCAATATGTAACTCATTAGTATTACTTAGTAATATTAGATTGTACTTTTTGTCTTTTGCTAATTGTTGTATAAACTCTAATCGTTTGACGGGAAAATCACAAATAATGTAGTTCCAAGCTTCAACGATTTGTTGTTTGGATAATTTTGGAAAATTACCCATGTAAAAATCTATAAACTCGTTAGTGTCTATCAGACCTTGTTCGTAAAAACTATTAAAAGCGACGATTTCTTCGGATAACTCATCAACGTCAAACAGCTCTAAAGCGTTGGTCATTGCACCTTCTTTATCTAAATTAATAAAGACATCTCCAAAATCAAATATTAGGGTTTTAATCATAGGGTTAGTATCATTTTGCTAAAGCAAAACTTAATTAGTGTTTTTGTAAATATATAGTAAGTCGTCTAAAATGGATGACTGATTAATTAATTCTCCTTGCAACCTAGGTGCTTTTACACCTTCGGTAAAAATTGTTTTACCCTTAAAAACTCTAGCTTCGTCCCAAAGTCCAGCATCTATAAAAAGTTGTAATGTTTTAGAGCCACCTTCAATAATTACAGAGTTGATGTTGTGTTTAAATAAAGTATCACAAATTTGTTGTGCTTGAGATTCTTTTTGACTAAAATCTACTCCTGAATTAAAATCTCCAACCATTGTATTGTTTGGCGGATGGATAGACCAAGTTGTGTTTTGTAAAGCCTCTTGAGTTGTGTTGTCGTTATTGTAAATTAATAAGCTTTCCGCTTTAGCGTTAAAAACATTGCAGTCTGCTTTTAAGATTTTATTTTTATCTAGTACGACGCGTAAAGGATTATTGCCAGTCCAATCCCTAACATCTAGAGTTGGATTGTCTTGTAAAACCGTATTAGTACCTATTAATATAGCTTGCTCTTCAGCTCTCCATTTATGGACTAATTGTCTAGAATAAGTGTTGGTAATCCAAACAGGTTTTTGTTCATTTTTAGATTTTGGTGCAATAAATCCATCGTTAGATTCTGCCCATTTTAATATAATATATGGTCGTTTTTTATTATGAAAAGTAAAAAAGCGTTTGTGGTGTGCTTTGCATTCGGCTTCCAAAACGCCAACTTTTACATTACGACCAGCTTCTAATAATTTTTTGATACCCTTACCAGCAACGTCAGGATTATCATCAATACATCCAATAACTATATTTGGTATTTGATGGTGGATAATTAAGTCGCTACAAGGTGGTGTTTTACCATAATGACTACATGGTTCTAGTGTTACGTAAATAGTAGCATCTTTTAAAAGGGACTGGTTTTTTACACTATTTATAGCATTTACTTCTGCATGATTGCCACCATATTTACTAGTGTATCCTTCGCCAATTATACGATTGTTTACGACAATAACGCAACCAACCATTGGATTTGGACGTGTTTGTCCCAATCCACTTTTGGCTATTTGCAACGCGCGTTTTATGTAAAATTGATCATTCAAAATTATAACTTTATTTTAATGTCCTCTGTACGATCGACTTGGTAAGAATGAGAAAAACCTAAAATCTTGTATTTAATATCTCCAAGGTATTGAATTTTTATTTTTTTGCTAAAAAAACTACCTAATAAACTGCTTAAGTTTTTATTGCTTAGTAAGCTGTCTGTTGGTATTTTAGCTTGAAGTGGTATTGTAAATTCTTGTCGTGAAGGTACGTCAAAACTAACGCTTGAAACAGCACCAATATGATTGTTGTTTACCAATACTTTGATGCCATCAGTTTTAATTTTACCACCAATACTATTAGGATTTAAAAAAAGAGCATCTGCTGTGATGGTGATAAATTTTGAAGAAGACTCCAATACTTTTATGTTTTCAACTCTAATAAATTCTGGTTTTTCAGTCACTTTACAGTTAAAAAAACAGGTTAATATTGTTAATAAAATAAGTACTTTCTTCATGGGTCTTTTTTTGGATTTAATGTATCTTCATCCTCTAAAATAAGGCACAAAAATACTATATAAAAGTGAGTAATACTATTATTGAAATAAGAGAAATCCAGCCACATGATAATCCTCAAATAGAGGCTGTCATTCGCGAGGTTTTTATAGAATATAATTTGCCTTTAGTTGGGACAGCATATGCAGATCCTGAGACACCAAAAATGTTTGAAGCCTATGCAGACCCAAAATCGACGTATTACGTCGTAGTGGTTGATGGAAAAGTTGAAGGAGGAGGTGGTTTAAAACCTTTGCATGGAATGGAAGAGGAGGTGTTTGAAATTCAGAAAATGTATTTTTCTAATCGCTTACGCGGAAAAGGTTTTGGTAAAAAACTATTTCTGAAATGTCTGGAAAAAGGTAAAAATCAAGGATTTAAAAAGGCGTATTTAGAAACTATTCCTATTTTAAAAGAAGCTATACATATTTACGAATCTAACGGTTTTAAGCATTTAAATGGTCCATTAGGTAGCACAGGACATTTTAATTGTGGTATTTGGATGGAAAAACAACTATAATATCAGCCTATGTTAATAAAAGATTTAAAAGCATTATTCCACAAAGAACTAGATGATATTTATGGTCCAGACGAAGTCTTTACCTTTTTTTTTATGTTGACAGAGCATTATTGTAATATTTCTAGATTGGATGTAGCTTTAAATACTAATTTAAGTGTGACAACGGAGGAGAAAATTAGGATATTTAAAGCTTTAGAAAGCCTAAAGCAGCAACAGCCCATACAATGTATAATAGGTGAAACTGAGTTTTTTGGAATGCCTTTTAAGGTTAACCCAAACACTTTAATACCACGTCCAGAAACAGAGGAGTTAGTGCAATTAGTTTTAAATAGTTATGACAATAAAAAACAAGGACATAATGCTTCGATTTTAGATATAGGCACTGGTAGTGGTTGCATTGCCATTAGTCTGGCCAAAAATTTAGCTGAAGCAACTGTTTTTGGGCTTGATATTTCTGCGAAAGCGATAAAAACAGCCACAGAAAATGCCTTATTAAATAAAGTAAACGTGGATTTTATTGAAGCTAGTATTTTAGAAGATACTGCTTGGAAAAGTATTTTTAAGGATTTAAAATTTGATATTATTGTGTCTAATCCTCCTTACGTGAGACAGTTGGAAAAACAAGCAATGACGTCTAACGTGTTAGATAACGAGCCACATTTAGCCTTGTTTGTGTCTGATGATAATCCGTTAATTTTTTACAAAGCGATTACAAAATTTGCTGCGCAATACTTAAAAACTAATGGCGAATTATTTTTTGAAATAAATGAATATTTAGGTAAAGAAATGATAGCTTTATTGACCGATAATGGGTTTAAAAATGTACAATTAAAACAAGATTTTTTTGGTAAAGACCGAATGATTAGTGGTGTTAAACAATAATGAAAGTAATATATTACATACTGCTATTTGTGTTAGTTTTAGGTTGTAAAAAAACCGATAAACAAATGGTAACGCCTGCTGTTAAAAAAGCAGTGGATAATAGTGCTTTTATTGACCGATTTGAGGATGAATTTTTAGGTAGCGTAGGATATGTTGATCTAAAAAAACCACATTTAATTACTTCACGACTATTCAATACGTTTAGTATTTTTTCTGAAGAAGATAATAAGGTACTTGAAACACAAAAGTTATTTAATACTCAGGATACAATTACTAAATTTGGAATGGCTTTAAATATAAATTTTAGTAAAGCATTTAAAGCGTTTGTAATTTACAAGTTTATTGAAGACCAAGTCATGGATTATAAATTAGTAACCTACACTAATAACTACCAATTTATAGATGCTATTGACGTGTCTTATTATAATTTGACACATAAAATTAATCAAACCGAAACTTATGTTTATAATAATAAGTTATTTGTTTATGACAAACAGCTTAATAAGGCTATCCATTACTATTTAAGCCCTAACGGAACTTTTGAAAAGCAAAGTGATAGTATAAAATTTAATTATTTACCACTAATAGATTATCAAACTTTAGATTATTTTAAAGTAAACTTTGATCAAAGGATTGTAAAGTCCAAAAACGGTTTAATCATTAGGGATAGTTTGGGTAATAAAGTAGGTAAGTTTGAGTATTTAAATACTGTTTCTGTTATAGAATATTCGGATAATAAAACAAAAATTATAGATAATGATCAAGTTGTTTATAGTCGCAAAGCTAAAGTGATTATTAGCCCTGAAGTTTTAAAGAAAGACGAGAATTTTTATATTGATAACACAAATATAGGTTACGTACCTGAAGCTTATTTTTTCAAAACTTATAGCAATGATGGTAATCATTATAATTATGATGGTTTGTCTGTTAAAGGAAAAAATTTACAACCAATAGCGCTTAGTGAGTTATTTGATGTAAAGCAAGTTGATATTAATGAGTATAAAAACCGAGTTTTATATCAACCTAATAGTATAGATGTTACTAAACTTTACAAGAAGGATAACGTCTTAACCTTATTGGCAGAAAATGGTAAAAAAGTAGTGTATAAAGACACGACTTACAACTCTGAGTTTAGTCCAACAAAAACATACAGTGTCTTTAAAAATTCAGGTTTTAAAGATGTGTTTTTGGTGCATTATCACATGGTTTTTGATTATCAACGTTTTGATTTTATTAGTCAAGAGACAGGAGGATTATTAGACCAATACGCAGGAGGTTATCCTCATGTATCGCCTAAAAAAGATATAGTAATTTCTATAGATTATGATACTGAGTGTCCTAGCCAGCGTACATTATTTATAGACAAAATAGTGGATGGTAAAATCATAAAGGCTTTTGAGTTATATTATAATTTGGAAGAAAACTATGACCACATAACTTTTGAAAAAATCTCTGATGACACAGAAGTTTATTGGTTAAGCAATAAAGAATTTATTGTGAAATTTTGGGGAGCATCAGAGTGCTATTCGGATTCAGAAAATTATTTTTATTATAAATACAAGATTAAACAGCAATTTTTAGAATTGCTAGAAGGCATATAATATGAGCATACAATTAAAAATAAACGCATTAAGAGAACAGTTAAGAGAGCATAATTATAATTATTATGTTTTAGACAGTCCGACAATTAGCGATTATGATTTTGATATCCAATTAAAAGAGTTACAAGCTTTGGAAGAAGCACATCCTGAATTTTTTGATGCAACTTCGCCAACCTTACGTGTAGGAGGTCAAGTGACTAAAAATTTTAATACACTTGTGCATAAGCATAGGATGTATAGTTTAGATAATTCGTATTCTCTTGAAGATTTAAAAGATTGGGAAGCACGAGTTAAGAAAATGGTAGATGGAGAGATAGACTATGTGTGTGAATTAAAATACGATGGTGCCTCCATAAATCTAACATATCAAAATGGAAATTTATTAAAAGCGGTTACACGAGGTGATGGTATGCAAGGAGACGAGGTTACTGCTAATATAAAAACAATTAATTCTGTCCCTTTACAATTAAAAGGTAGTTTTCCTGAAGAATTTGAAATTAGAGGTGAAATTATTTTACCCTTTGATGGTTTTAATAAAATGAATGAGGAGCGACTTGCTAATGGAGAAGAGCCTTATAAAAACCCACGTAACACAGCTTCTGGAAGTTTAAAGTTACAAGATAGTGCAGAGGTTGCAAAACGACCTTTAGATTGTTTGTTGTATGGTTTAGTAGGTGGTGATTTTGATTATAAAACGCACCTTGAAAGCTTAGAAAAAGCAAGACAGATGGGATTTAAAGTCCCAAATGAAATTAAATTATGTAAAACCATTGACGACGTATTTGCTTTTATAAATCATTGGGATACTGCGAGACATGAATTACCTTATGAGACTGATGGTGTTGTAGTAAAAGTTAATAATTTGCATCATCAAGACGAGCTTGGTTTTACATCCAAAGCGCCACGTTGGGCTATGGCATACAAGTTTAAAGCAGAACAGGTTAGTACTATTTTAAATACTATTACTTATCAGGTTGGTCGTACAGGAGCTATAACTCCTGTTGCAAATTTAGAGCCTGTAGAATTGGCTGGTACAATTGTTAAACGTGCATCGTTACATAATGCAGATCAAATAGAAAAACTGGATATAAGAGAATGTGATACTGTGTTTGTTGAAAAAGGAGGCGAAATTATACCTAAAATTATAGCAGTCAATTTTTCTGAAAGACCAGATAACTCTGTACCTACAAAGTATATAACACATTGTCCAGAATGTAATACATTATTACAAAGGGAAGCAGGTGAGGCTAAACATTTTTGTCCTAATTATAATGGTTGTAATCCGCAAATAATAGGACGTATTCAGCATTACATCTCTAGAAAAGCAATGGATATTGAAGGTTTGGGAGGCGAGACTGTCGCGCTTTTAGTGCATGCAGGATTAATCCATAATTATGCAGACTTGTACGATCTAACTAAAGACCAAATCTTACCGTTAGAGCGTATGGCAGATAAAAGTGCAGATAATTTAATTGCAGGTATTGAAGCGTCAAAACAAATACCGTTTGAACGAGTTTTATTCGCGTTAGGTATCAGGTTTGTTGGAGAGACGGTTGCAAAAACGCTAGCTAAACATTATAAAAGTATTGATGCACTTGCTTTTGCATCTGTAATTGATTTAGAACAGGTTAATGAAATAGGTATCCGAATTGCTGAAAGTGTAGTTGACTTTTTCTCAAATCCAGAAAATCAAAAAGTCATTGATAGACTTAAGCAGTGTGGTTTACAATTAGAAATCTCTGCAGAAAAGTTAGCCAACCAAACAGATAAGTTAAAAGGACATAATATTGTAGTTTCAGGCGTATTTTATAAAGTATCACGTACTCAGTTGAAAAAGCTTATTGAAGATAATGGCGGAAAAGTAAGTAGTTCTATCTCTTCAAAAACAAGTTATATAATTGCTGGAGACAATATGGGACCAAGTAAAAAAGACAAAGCCGATAAGTTAAATATAGACATGATTTCAGAAGATGATTTCTTAAACAGCTTAGAATAAATGTGTTAATAGTCGATTAAAAGCTTATTTTATCGTTTAATAACAAATTATTTGTATATTTGTCATCCCAAATAAATAATAATGAAGTTAACAAAGTTTAATTTAGTATCGATAATTTTAGTGATTCTCGTAATACTTACTATGGCTGGACGCATATTTGATGCGCCAACATTGTCTGATTATTCCTGGATTTTAGTGTTTCCTTTTTTTGCCTATTTATACTATAGTCAGACTAAGCAAACTAACCATTATTTTGGTTTTTTTCTTATTGGATTTTCTTTAGTAGAAATTCTGAAAATTGTCTTTTACGGAAATGATACTATGGCTTATTATGTTGCTAATTATCTAGTAATAGCCACTTATACTTCCTTAATTATTTTTCTAGTTAAAGACTTTAATATCAAGTTGTTATTAAAGGAATTTAAGTTGCATATAATTGTCTTATTAATATTTAATGCATATATAATTTATGTGTTAAATCAGATGATAATGCAAGATGCAAAGTTAGCAGTATACTCGTTAGATTTTATCATAGAAGTAACATATAATGTATTGATATTGTTAGTGCTATCACTATCATTAATACATTATTTATATCACGAAACCAAACAAGGATTACTATTGTTTTTAGCCAGTGTTTGCATCGTTTTTTCCGAAATGGTACAAGTCGCTTATTTGTTTATATCTTCAGCATATTTACTTCAAATGGTATACACTGCTTTAATAGGTGTTGGCTTTTACTTTCTATACGTTTACATTAAAATTAAATATAAATCCACTCAAAAAAAAACTGAAATCGCTTAGTTTTAAACAATAATAGAAGTTCCTTCTGCTTTTTTAGTACTATCTGCATCAAAGTAAAAGTCTATTTTACCTAAATTTATACCATAACAACCTACTTGGTTAACTAATACGTTTTTACCTTCTAAATTTTGCGCAACGGTTGGCTTAGGTAAAAACGTATGTGTGTGTCCGCCAATAATCAAGTCAATATCTTTAGTTGCTTTAGCCAAACTTAAATCGCTTATTTTATCAGGTGTTTTGCTGTAATTGTATCCCAAGTGTGACAAGCAAATAATAAGATCGCATTTCTCGTCGGTTTTTAAAATACGTGTCATTTCTTGTGCAGCTTCAATTGGATCTAAATACTCAGTTTCTTTGTACATTTTTTTGTCAACTAAACCATCTAATTGAATTCCTAATCCAAAAACACCAATTTTAATACCTTCTTTTTTAAATATTTGATATGGTTTTACATGAGTATCCATGACTGTATTTTTAAAGTCATAGTTAGCAGATACAAATCCAAAGCTAGCATGAGGTAATTGGGCATATAATCCATCTATACCATTATCAAAATCATGATTCCCTATTGTAGCTAGATCGTATTTAAGTTTACTCATTAACTTAAATTCTAATTCGCCACCATAGTAATTAAAATATGGTGTGCCTTGAAAAATATCTCCAGCGTCTAATAATAATGTATTAGGGTTATCTTGTCTAATGTTTTCAATTAAAGTTGCACGTCTAGCCACACCACCTTTATTTGCATTTCTACCATCTTCTGGTCCAAAAGCATCAATGTGACTGTGCACATCATTAGTATGTAAAATCGTTATTTTTTTAGATTTTGAAGATGTTGCAAACGATTGTAATCCATAACCACCAACTGTAATTAAAGCTGTAGCTGCTGTTGCTTGTTGTATAAAATCTCTACGTTTCATTATGTGGTTATTTAGTTTGGATAAATCTATTGTCAATTACAGGTTTGATAGTATCAGTCTTTTTAAAGTAGTCTATCATCGCATTTCTTATTTTATAATCAAGAGTATATAGGCTATCATTTACCTGAAAAAATCGCATTCTGTCACCTCCATTATATAGGTAATCATTAGTCGCAACGTAATAGGTTTTATCCTTTTCAATTGGATTGTTGTTTATTAAAGCCTGTGTAATATTATACGTTTTATCCAGTGTTAATTGTATTCCGCTTACAGGATGTGCACGCTTAGCCTGACTTAAATAATGTGTCATGCTATCTATTTGTTGTCCTTTTAGTGCGACTACTACAATACTGTTTTCAAAAGGCATAATTTCAAAAGCAGTTCTAGTGGTAATATTTCCTTTAGAAATTATAGATCTAATACCACCATGATTTAGGATAACAGCATCTATATTTTTTCCAGTACGTTTGTTAAAAATAGGATTACTTTCTTGCATAACAGCATCAGCCATAAGATTACCAATTGCAGTATTTAAATCACCATCACTTTTGCTATAAGTTTCTGGAGCGTAAGACAAAACAGCGTCCATGTCCTTATTTATGCTTTCGCGAAAAGGTTTTACAAAGTCATCGATAGCTTTATCTGTTGCTAAAGTGTCTGTAATTGTAATCTGTTTGCCTTCTATTTTACTCAACGAGTAAGTGTCTTGCTTACAAGAGTTTAAAACAGTAATTAAAAGCAAGATGAAAAGATGTTTGTATTTCATATTTAATGTTGAATAATTTAAAGCTAATATAGTTACAATTACTACATTTGTAATAAAGGAATAAAGATAAATGATTTTAAAAGGTTTTAAAGAAAAATCTAATAAAAAGTACATTATTAAATGTGCTCAAAGTCGTGTAATTGCACCAAACGCAAACAGGATTAAACATGTTGGAGTCTTAGTAAATAGTCATGAGTTTTCTGATCCAGAATGGATTAATAGTTTGTCAGAGCAATTAAAAATTAACGCTAAGGACTTAAAAATCTTATCTCTTTTTAATGGTAAAAAAAACGAAACGTCTGTTTATAACCATATTTTTTCTGAAAAAGAACTTGCTTGGAAAGGACAATTTAAATCACAAACAGTTAAAGATTTTTTAGACAATAAATTTGATTTGTTGATTAACTTTTATGAAACCGATTCCTTAGCTTTGCAAGCTGTTAGTGCATCAGCCAATGCTGACTTAAAGGTAGGTCTGCATAATGCTAATCCTGACGTAAATGATTTAATTATAGATATTACAATAAAAGATAAAAACATCTTTAAAACCGAAATTATAAAATACCTAAACATTTTAAATAAATTAAGTAATGAATAACCCTTTTTTAGGCACAGGAATAGCAATTGTAACGCCATTTAATGATGATTTATCAGTAGATTACAAAGCGCTAGAAAATATTGTAGAATATAACATTACCAATGGTATCAATTATATAGTTATAAATGGTACAACAGGAGAAAGCGTTACAATTACAAAGCAAGAAAAACAGGATATAGTTACTGCTATTATTAAGTATAACAAAGGACGTGTACCATTAGTTTTAGGTATTGGAGGTAGTAACACTGCACAGGTTGTAGAAGAAATTAAAGCTACTGATTTTACAGGTATTGCAGGAATACTATCTGTATCGCCTTATTACAGTAAGCCAACTCAGGAAGGTATGTATCAGCACTTTAAAGCGATAGCTCAAGTCTGTCCAATTGATATAATTTTATATAACGTTCCTGGCAGAACTTCTAAAAATATGACACCAGAAACAACGTTGCGTTTAGCAAAAGATTTTGATAATATCGTTGCAGTTAAAGAAGCTGGTAATAATGTGGCTCAATATTTAGAATTGTTAAGAGATAAACCAGACAATTTTTCTGTTATATCAGGAGACGACGACTTAGCTTTAGGTATCGTTTTAGCAGGTGGAGCAGGAGTAATATCAGTAATTGGACAAGGGTTACCTAAAGCTTTTTCTACAATGATAAATCTAGGTTTAGAAGGTAAAAACAAGGAAGCGTATCAGCTTCATTTTAAAATGATGGATATCGTTAACATGATTTTTGAAGAAAATAATCCAGCAGGTATTAAGGCAGTATTAAATAGCCTTGAGTTATGTAATACAACCGTTAGATTACCTTTAGTTACTGCTACAACACAATTACAAAGTCGTATAAATACTTTTATGACTAATTTTAGTAAAAGTTAAATTATACTTAAACCTAAGTCCAACTTGATTTCTTCAATTAATTTAGCAATCAAATTATATTTTTAAAATCCATTTAAATAGCGTATTTTTGCGCTTCGTTAAAATTTTATGAAGAATTTACTTTACATCTTAATTACATTTTTAGTTTTCACTTCTTGTAGCGAGTATCAAAAGGCATTAAAGTCTGAAGATGTTGCTGTTAAGTTTTCAATGGGTGAAAAACTTTATAATGAAGGTAAGTATAACAAGGCAAGTCGTTTATTTACTCAAATTGTTCCTGCTTACAGAGGGAAGCCTCAAGCAGAAAAATTGATGTTTTTAGATGCCGATAGTTATTTTCATTTAGAAGATCATTATTTAGCAGGATATAGATTTGAGCGTTTTGCATCTGCGTATCCTAGAAGCGAAAAAGTAGAAGAAGCATACTATAAAAGTGCATTAAGTTATGCGCAATTATCTCCAGTGTATTCTAAAGATCAACACGATACAGATCATGCACTAGAGCAATTACAATTGTTTGCCAACTTATATCCAGACTCGCAATACATGCCAAAAATTAACGAGTTGGTTAAAGAGTTACAATACAAATTAGAATTAAAAGCATACAGTATTGCTAAGCAATACAATCATATTTCAGATTTTAAAGCTTCTATTAGTTCATTTGATAATTTTATTGCAGATTTTCCTGGTACAACCTTACGTGAAAAAGCGTTATATTATCGTTTTGATTCTGCTTACCAATTAGCAATGAAAAGTGTAGAGTATAAAAAAGAAGAAAGATTAAATACAGCTATCGCATATTATAACAACTTTAAAAAAACAAATGCAGAGTCAGAGTTTATTAAAGATGCAGATAAACAGGTAGAGGATTTAAAAGAACAATTAGAAAAATATAGTACTAAAAGCTAATATATTATGGATTTAAAAAAAATCGACGCTCCGTTAACAACAACGACTTACAATAGAAACGAGATAGATGCACCAACAAATAACATCTATGAAGCTATTTCTGTAATTGCAAGAAGAGCAGAGCAAATTAATTCTGAAATTAAAAAAGAATTAATAGAAAAGCTTGAAGAGTTTGCTACATATAATGATAGCTTAGAAGAAATTTTTGAAAACAAAGAACAAATTGAAGTGTCTAAGTTTTACGAAAAATTACCTAAACCTCATGCTTTAGCAGTACAAGAGTGGTTAGACGATAAAATATACCACAGAAATACAGAGCAAGATAACCAAGACTAAACCTATGTCTATATTAAGTGGCAAAAACATACTATTAGGCATCAGTGCTGGTATTGCTGCTTACAAGACAGCCTCATTAGTCAGAGCATTTATAAAAGCAGGTGCAAACGTACAAGTCGTTATGACACCTGCTTCTAAAGACTTTGTGACACCACTCACACTGTCTACGCTTTCCAAAAATCCAGTACACTCAACATTTACCAACGATCAAGATGATAACGCTATGTGGAATAACCACGTAGAGTTAGGGCTATGGGCAGACTATATGGTTATTGCACCAGCAACAGCCAATACACTCTCTAAAATGGCAAATGGTACGTGCGATAATTTATTATTAGCAACATATCTTTCTGCAAAATGCAAAGTCTATTTTGCACCAGCAATGGATTTGGATATGTATGTTCATCCCTCTTCAGTTAACTCATTTAAGACACTTCAAAGCTTTGGCAATGTTATGATTCCTGCAACATCAGGAGAATTAGCAAGCGGTTTAGTTGGTCAAGGTCGTATGGCAGAACCTGAAGATATTGTCTCTTTTATAGAAAATGATATTATCAGTGGTTTGCCACTAAAAGACAAAACGGTTTTAATTACAGCAGGACCAACCTATGAAGCTATAGATCCTGTACGTTTTATAGGTAATCATTCCTCTGGTAAAATGGGATTTGAAATTGCTAAAGCAGCAGCAAATTTGGGAGCAAAAGTTGTTTTAATTTCTGGTCCAACACATCAAACTGTAAAACATAGTTTAATAACAGTCATACCAGTAATTAGCGCACAAGAGATGTATGATGCAGCCCATTTGCATTTTAACAGTGCAGACATTGCTATTTTATCTGCAGCTGTTGCAGACTATAGACCAAAAAATATTGCAACTCAAAAAATAAAAAAGAAAGAATCTACGTTAACCTTAGAACTAGAAAAGACTAAAGATATTTTAGCCTCTTTAGGACAAATAAAAACAACTCAATTTTTAGTTGGTTTTGCTTTAGAAACTAATAACGAATTAGAACATGCAAAATTGAAGCTAAAAAAGAAGAATTTAGATTTAATTGTTTTAAATTCGTTAAACGACAAAGGTGCAGGTTTTAAGTCAGACACTAATAAAGTAACTTTGATTAACAAGGAAGAAGAAGCTACTGTGTATCAATTAAAATCTAAAACAGAAGTTGCTAAGGACCTTTTTAAAACTATAATAAATACATTAAATGCGTAAACTTTTATTTCTATTTTTAATTTGTTTTAGTGTTTCATTACAGGCTCAAGAGCTTAATGCAACAGTAGTTGTAAATGCACAATTAACAGGAGACGAAAATTTACAGCAATTTAAAACACTAGAAAAACAATTAAAAGAGTTTATTTCTGGTACAAAATGGACAAACAAAAAAGTTGAACCTCAAGAGCGTATTGATTGTAATTTTGTAATTAATATTGGAGAATACTCGGGTAATAGCTACAAGGCAACTTTACAAGTCCAATCGTCAAGACCTGTTTTTGGATCAAGTTACACAACACCTATCTATAACATAAATGATAAAGATTTTACTTTTGAGTATGTCGAGTTTCAAAATCTAATTTATAATCCAACACAATACGCTTCTAATTTAATCTCTGTTTTAGCTTTTCATATCCATATGATTTTAGGTATGGATGCCGAGTCTTTTAAACAAGAAGGTGGAGATGAGTACTTTAGACAAGCACAAAACATTGTAAATTTTTCTCAACAAGAAAATTATTCTGGTTGGAAGCTAGAAGATGGTTTACAAAGTCGTTTTGCTTTAATAGATAATTTGTTATCACCAACATTTAAAGAGTTTAGAACCGTATTATATAATTATCATAGACGTGGTTTAGATACTATGAGTGATAATCAAAAGGATGCAAAAAACGAAATAGCTATAGCTTTAAGCTTATTTAATGACATGAACAGAAGACGTCCAAACTCGTATTTACTTCGTGTGTTTTTTGATGCAAAAGCAGAGGAGATAGAACAGATTTTTAGCGAAGGTCCAAGTGTAGATATTGCTAATCTGGTCGATACTTTAAATAAAGTTGCGCCAATGCACTCTTCTAAATGGAGAAATATAAAATTTTAGACACTAATTATTTTCATTCTTAAAAAGCGTAAAACCAAAACTTTTCACTTTTTAAATTTTAACCTTTCACTTTAAGAATGCTTACTGGATTAACCATAAAAAATTACGCACTAATTGATCAACTTCAAGTTAATTTTAATGATGGCTTTACCATTATTACAGGAGAAACTGGAGCTGGTAAATCTATACTTTTAGGAGGCTTATCATTAATTTTAGGTAAACGTGCAGACTTATCTAGTTTACGTAATCCTGAAAAAAAATGTATAATAGAAGCCACTTTTGATATATCTAAATACAAACTTAAAAACTTGTTTAAGGATCAAGATTTAGACTACGACACACAAACGATTATTAGACGAGAAATTTTACCATCAGGTAAATCTAGAGCGTTTGTAAACGACTCGCCTGTTAACTTGTCTAATTTACAAGCTTTAGGAGAACATCTTATTGATATTCATTCGCAAAACGAAACATTACAGTTGGTAGATGACGCATTTCAATTTCAGGTTATTGATGCATTGGCAAATACAGAAGCTAATTTAGAAACCTATAATCTGCATCTAAAAGAGTATAAAGTATTACAAAAGCAGCTAAAACAGTTACAGCAATTTCAGGCCGAAGCTATAAAGGAACATGACTATAATTCGTTTTTATTAAATGAATTAGTTGCTGCAAATTTAAAAGAAGGCGAGTTAGAAACTCTAGAAGAAGAGTATGAACTTTTAAATAATGTAGAAGCTATACAACTTAAACTAGAAGAAGCTAATGCGCTGTTAAGCGAAGAGCAAGCAGGTGTTTTAACATCACTTAGAGAAGTTAAAGCAGCCTTTCAAAAACTGGCTTTAATATCAAATACTTATCAAGATTTATTGGATAGAGTTACTAGTAGTTTAATTGATTTAGATGACGTTTTGGTTGATATTGAACGTTTTGAAGACAAATTAGACGCTGATCCAAATAGGCTAGAGGTTGTTAATGCTCAACTTATGACCATAAATAACCTAATGCAAAAGCATCTAGTCAAGTCTATTGCTGAGTTAATCGATATTAGAGAAGCATTATCTAAAAAAGTAGAGGCAACTGAAAATGCTGACCAAGATATTATAGATAAACAAGAAGAAATTAAAGCATTAGAAAAATTATTAGATACCCAAGCTAACAGTATTACAGATATGCGTAATAAAGCTATACCAGAATTAAAAAAACAATTAGAAGCATTGTTAACGCAATTAGGTATGCCGAATGCACAGTTTAATATAAGCTTAGAAGCATCCAAAACGTTTTTATATAACGGAAAGGATAATTTAAACTTCTTATTTTCTGCCAATAAAGGTGGTCAATTTAACGTGTTAAAAAAAGCAGCATCTGGTGGAGAATTATCAAGAATAATGCTAGCTATTAAGTCTATTTTATCAAAATACGTTAAGCTTCCAAGTATTATGTTTGACGAGATTGATACAGGTGTTTCAGGAGAAATTTCTAATAAAATGGCAGATATTATGGCGCAAATGAGTACTAAAATGCAAGTCTTTAGTATTACCCATTTACCACAAATTGCAGCTAAAGGAAACACGCATTATAAAGTTTATAAAGAAGACGTTAATGAAGTGACCACGACTAATTTAGTTAAATTGGAGTATGATGAGCGTGTTGTAGAATTGGCTCAGATGTTGGGAGGGACTCAATTATCAGATTCGGCAATAGCACATGCTAAACAACTATTAAATTAGTGGCTAAATTTCCGCGAAAGCGAATTAAAAAAATTTTAAATACTATCTTTGACAGATAATATAATAAACTAACATATCAACTGATAAACTATAAGTTATGTCATACAATTTATTAAAAGGAAAAAGAGGAATCATATTTGGAGCATTAGACGAAAACTCTATAGCATGGAAAACAGCAGAACGTGTCCATGAAGAAGGTGGTACTTTTGTACTTACAAATGCACCAGTTGCAATGCGTATGGGTCAAATTAATGTTTTAGCAGAAAAAACGGGCTCTCAAATAATTCCTGCAGACGCAACAAGCGAGGAAGATTTGCAAAATCTTGTTACGCAAGCAATGGAAAACTTAGGAGGTAAAATAGACTTTGTATTACACTCTATTGGTATGTCAATTAATGTTAGAAAAGGAAAACATTATACAGATCAAAACTATGCTTGGACACAAAAAGGAACAGATGTTTCTGCAATGTCTTTTCATAAAACAATGCAAACGTTATACAAGCAAGATGCAATGAATGAATGGGGAAGTATCGTGGCTTTAACTTATATGGCAGCACAACGTGTTTTTCCTGATTATAATGACATGGCAGATAATAAAGCCTATTTAGAAAGTATAGCACGTAGTTTTGGTTACTTTTTTGGAAGAGATAAAAAAGTTAGAGTTAATACTATATCACAGTCGCCAACACCAACTACAGCAGGTAGTGGAGTAAAAGGATTTGATGGATTTATCGCTTACGCGGAAAAAATGTCGCCTTTAGGTAATGCTACAGCTTTAGATTGTGCAAACTACACAGTGTCGTTATTTAGTGATTTAACTAAACGTGTGACTTTACAAAACCTGTTTCATGATGGTGGTTTTAGTAACATGGGAGTTAGCGATGCAGTAATGAGCGCATTTGTAGATGGTATTGATAAATAGACACTACTAATACAATTTTAAAAAAGCCTTACAGAAATGTAAGGCTTTTTTTATGTAATTAAACTACTGGTAATCAGTTGTGTGTAAAAACTTACAATTTTCTTAATTACATTTAACATAAGGTTAATGGTATTTTAACCCTTTTTTAAGACTTCTTGTCGATTTGATGTGTATGATAGTGCTAGGTTAAGAATAAATCAATATTTTTAGAAGATGATTAATTAATTACTAACTTATACTAAACTTATGATGAAAAAAATTACTTTATTATTTTTATTGATGCTTTTTGCTTTTCAGTCCTTTTCTCAGGTCTGTTCTAGCTTTACGTCAACAACCACTAACACTACTACTTTTATAGATGCTGTTAGTACCACAAACGGTGTAGTAAATATCTCTAATATAGGATCGGGATTAGATTCTGGAGATGCAACTATTCGTTATGTTAATAATTTTGATACAATGTCAGTATCCACTTATCCAGGTGGTACATTTGACTTTAATGTTGTAATACAAGGAGGTACCGTTGGTTGTGCTGTATGGGTAGATTGGAATGGTGACGATGTTTTTGATATTGCTACAGAAACAGTATTTAACACAGTATCGTATGGTAGTGGTCCTTTTACAGGGAGCATAACAGCACCATCATCTACTATAGATGGAGATTATGTTATGCGTGTCATGATAGATTGGAATGATTCTAATCCAAATGATAACGCTTGTTCTTTTGAATTTGCCTCAGGAAGAGGAGAGGTTGAAGATTATAAAGTTACAGTTGATGCTGCATTAGCACCATCGTGTATTGCACCATCTGCTCTTACATTTGAAGCAACTACATTAACTACATCAGATCTTAGTTGGTCAGAAAATGGTACTGCTACAAGTTGGAATGTAGAATTGGTTAATGTAACTGAAGGAGAAACAGTTACAGGAACAGCTACAGCTACAGGAGTAACTAACCCTTATTCTGCTTCAGGATTAACTGCAGGAAATCAATACGAATTTTATGTTCAGGCGGATTGTATTGCAGATGGGACTTCAGAATGGTCTGGACCTTTTTCATGGACTCAACCATTAGAAGGTGATGTTTTTAGTTTACCATTAGCTATTATACCTTCAGAAGAAGGAACTGCTTGTGAAACTTCGAACTATACTTTTTCTTATGATTTTTCTACAGGAATTACTGATAGCGGAATGAGTAGCACTTGTGGGACGACTTCAACATTTGATATGTTTTTCTCATGGACAGCTACAAGTGATGGACTAATATGGAATGATGGCGCGTCAAATCCTGGAGTTGCAGTTTATGACGCAACAGGGACGCAAATAGTTTGTTTAGGTACTTTTGCATCAGTAGATTCTCAGTTAAGTGGTTGGGCAATTGGAGATGAATTAATTATTCAGGTTTACGATTTTGGAACAACTGGAACTAATCCAGTATCTTTTTGTTTAACTCAGTACAATTTACCTGATTTACCAGAGTGTGCAACTAATATAACGTCAGCACCAGATGCTACTTGTGGTAGTTTAGATACAGTATTATCTTGGGATGCTGTGGTACTTGCAGAAGGTTATAATTTAACGGTTGGTACTACAACAGGAGGTAATGACATTCTTGATAATGTTGATGTTGGAGATGTATTATCTTATAGTGTAGGTAACCAAACAGAAGACACTACTTATTACTGGACATTAACACCTTATAATGTTTCAGGTTCTGCAGAAAATTGTACAGAAAATACTTATACTACAATTGCTGTTGGATGTTATTGTGTTTCTACACCTTCAAGTAATGATGGTACTGGAATAGGAAATTTACAAGTAGGTACTACAGATTTTCCAAGTGCAGGTGATGTAACATATGAAGATTTTACAGGTACACCTGTAGATTTAGGTCAAGGAATTACAGCTAATGTTGTAATTACGTTTATGACTAATTATACATATAACACAAATATTTGGATTGACTTAAATGATGATTTAGTTTTTGATGATGCAACTGAATTATTATATTCAGGTGAATCTCCAGACAGTAATACAGGAACTGATATTTTAGATGCATCTTTCTTAATGCCAGCTACTGCTACTTTAGGACAACACAGAATGAGAATTGGTACTGCAGACACTGGTCAAGCAACTCCAAATTCTTGTTATAATGGTACTTATGGTGTAACTATGGATGTAGATGTTAACATAATAGTTGTATCATGTATTGCGCCAACTGGAACAGCAACTTTAGTTACAGATTGTGATAATACACAATTTTATGTTGATGTTGATGTAACAGGTTTAGGGGATGGAACATCTCAAATTAATGATGGAACAAATACTTATCCTGCAACTGCTTTAGGTGTGGTGCAAGTTGGACCTTATGCAGATGGAACATCAGTGACATTAGTGTTAGAAAATGGTACAGACAGTGCATGTGATACAGCATTAGGGACTTTTAATTATTCTTGTCCTCCTGCTAATGACTTATGTGGTGGAGCAATTGATTTGACAGTTGGTTTTGCTTTTGCAGATAATGCAATTGTAGGAACTAATACAGCAGCAACTGGCTCTGGAGAATTACCTTTACCAGGTTGTGCTTCTTACGATCCTGCAGATGCTTCGGGTAATGGAGGAGATGTTTGGTTCAGTGCTATTGTTCCTGCAAACGGAATGCTTACATTAGAGGTTAATACAGAAACTGGAGGTATTACAGATACAGGAGGTGCTGTTTATTCAGGATCTTGTGGTTCTTTAACATTAGTTGAATGTAATGATGATGGAAGTACTAATGGTGCTCATCCAATTATAAATATTGATGATATGGCTTTAGCTGGTCAAACTGTATATTTTAGAGTTTGGGAGTATGGAGGTGATAGTGCTGGAGATTTCCAAGTTTCTGCATATTCTCCTGTACCTAACGACGAGTGTACAGCTGCTGAAGCATTAACAATAGGAGTTGAAATTACAGGAGATAATACTGGAGCAACAGATTCTGGTGTAACTGCAGATTGTTTTACAGGTGCAGTTGCTGATTTATGGTACTCATTTGTAGCACCTCCTTCAGGAGAAGTTACAGTGACTACAACTGCTGCTCAATATGGTGTTTATACAGATTGTGCTGGTACAGCAGTTGGTGCTTGTAATACATCAGTAGTTGGTGGATTAACGGATGGTACAACTTACTACGTGAGAGTGAGTGATGATGGTACTGCAAGAGCACAAGCTCCAGGATCGTTTACTTTATTACTTTCTGAGTCTTCTTTAAGTACTGCAGAGTTTAATACAGAAGCTTTATTCTCTTACTATCCAAACCCTGTTAATGACAACTTAACATTAAAAGCTCAAAAAGAGATTTCTAATGTATTAGTTTATAACATGTTAGGACAAGAAGTGTATAGAAACGCACCTAATAGTGTAGATAACCTAGTAAACATGTCTGACTTACAGTCAGGAGCATACTTTGTTAAAGTTACTATTGGAGATGTTACTGAAACAATAAAAGTAATTAAGAAATAATCTTAAACTTTAATACAATTAAAAGCCACCTTTTTAGGTGGCTTTTTTTATACGTTTAACTTACATTTGTTATATGGAATTAAGTTTTTCGTTTATTATACCTGTTTATAATCGTCCTATTGAGATTGAGGAGCTATTAGAAAGCTTTTTAACCTTAAAAGGTAACTATAGCTACGAAATTGTAATTGTAGAAGATGGATCTACAATTACGTCTAAAGCTATCGTAGATAAATACATGGATAAGCTTGATATATCCTATTATTTTAAGTTAAATTCAGGACCAGGAGATTCCAGAAATTTTGGAATGCAACACGCTAAAGGTAATTATTTTATTATTTTAGATAGCGATTGTTTATTGCCTAGTCACTACTTGCAAGAGGTAGAAACTAGCTTAAAACATAATTACGTAGACTGTTTTGGCGGACCAGATAAAGCACATCATTCGTTTTCAAATCTTCAAAAAGCGATAGATTTTAGTATGACGTCTGTAATTACAACAGGAGGCATTAGAGGTAATAAATCTAGTTTGGATAAGTTTCAACCTAGAAGTTTTAACATGGGATTATCAAAATTAGCATTTGAAGCTACCAAAGGGTTTGGTAATATCCACCCTGGAGAAGATCCTGATTTGTCTATTAGACTATGGGACTTAGGATTTAAAACAACTTTATTTCCAGAAGCTTATGTGTACCATAAAAGACGTATATCTTGGAGTAAATTTTATAAACAAGTTAATAAATTTGGTTCCGTAAGACCTATTTTAAATAAGTGGCATCCACAAACTAAAAAAATTACCTATTGGTTTCCAACAGTGTTTTTTATTGGAGTTATTTTAGCTTTGGTTTTAACACTGTTTAATCTAATTTTACCACTATACTTAGTGTTATTTTATTATTGTCTAATCTTTGTTGTAGCAGTATTAAAAACTAAAAATATTATTATTGCTTTTCAGGCTTTACTAGCAGTATCCATCCAGTTTTTTGGATATGGTTACGGATTTTTAAAGTCAACAATATTATTACATTTTAAGTCAGAAAAACCAGAAGTAATTTTTCCTCATTTATTTTTTAAAAATTAAGGCATGCAAAAACTTAAATTGAAAATATTAGGATTGTTTAAAAGTAAAAAGATCAATATATTTTTACTGTTTTTTGTTTTAGCTTTTTCAATTTTAGTTTTAACAAAATTATCTAAAGTATATACAGCCACATTAGCCTTTAAAGTAAAACCTAAGGATATTAGTGATACGCATGTTATAATAAATTCAAACAATCCAGAGCTTGATATTACAATACAAACTACAGGTTTTAATTGGCTTAGGTATGCTATTAAAAGACCAGAATTAGATATTAATTTTAAAACAGACATTTCAAAAAAAGATTCAACTTTAATTTGGAGTGTTTCCAAAGGATTTTCAAATATTAATAAACAGTTTGATAAAGAAGAAAAAATTATCAGTATTAATCCGGACACACTACTTTTTAGATTTGATGTCAATGATGTAAAATATGTACCAATAATCTTAGACTCTAAAATTCAATATGCTAAAGGGTATAACACTTTAGATACTTTAAAAACTGTACCTGATAGTGTTAAGTTAATTGGGCCAAGTTCTGTTTTAAAAACTATTAGTAAAGTAAAAACTCAGTATTTAGAATTAAAGGAGGTGAAATCCGATGTAAATAAAACGTTTTTACTGCAATTGGATAGTTTAAATAAAAATATTAAAACCAATATTAAGCAAGCTAAGTTGATGGTTAATGTTTCTAAATTCTCTGAAGGCGTTTTAGACATTCCAATCCAAATAATTAATATTCCGGAAGGTGTAAAAGTTAACTATTTTCCAAAGCAAGTGTCCTTAAGTTTTACCACAAGCTTGGAAAAATTTAATACAATAAAGTCAGAAGATTTTAATATCGTTTGCGATTATAACGATGCTTCTGGAAATACAACTTTAGCACCAAAATTAATTAAACAGCCAAATAATGTTAAAAACATTAGGTTATTGCAACAAAAAATTGAATTTATAATTACAGAATGACACCAACAATAGTAGGCTTAACAGGAGGTATAGGTAGCGGAAAAACTACAGTTGCTAATTATTTTAAAGCATTAGATGTGCCAGTTTATATTGCTGATAATGAAGCCAAAGCATTAATGGATCGTTCTAAAGTTATTAAACGTAAATTAATTAAGCTTTTTGGTGATAGTGCTTATGTTGAGGATACATTAAATAAACCTTTTATTGCTAGTCAGATATTTAGTAATCAAGCTTTACTAAAAAAAATGAATGCAATTGTACATCCAAAAGTTGCAAAACATTTCTCTAATTGGGTAAAAAAACAAAACGCACCATACGTTATTAGCGAAGTCGCTATAATTTTTGAAAACGGAAGTCAAGGCAAATACGATTATATAATTACTGTCGTAGCACCAGAACAGACTAGACTAAATCGAGTAATTAAACGTGATAACTCGTCTGAAGCTAAGGTTAAAGCAATCATGAATAACCAATGGACTGACCAACAAAAGACAGAATGTTCAGATTTTGTAATTAATAATACCGATTTAAAAGACACAAAACTTCAGGTTCAAAATATTCATAGTAAACTCTTAAAATCTATAACAAAGAATTAAATTTTAACGTTTTTGTTAATGTAAGGTTAAATGGTAACATTGCTAAATGTTAAAATCTTAATTTTGGATGATGAACAAAAGGATTTTTTTTGTGTTAGTCGTTTTAATGAGTTGTTCCCTAATAGGAATCATACTAGTTCAGGCGTATTATATAAATAATTCACTTCAAAATACTGAAAAGCAGTTTAACTTCAATGTAAGAAAAGCACTAAGCTATGTGTCTAACATTGTAGAAAATGAAGAAAAGGAGGATTATTTAAGAAAGTTTAATGATTTATTAAGCAATGGATCAATTAATGTAAATGATACAACTGCAATTATAAACATTTACATTAAAGAGGATAATCCTGATACAAACGAAACAGTAATTTATCGAAACGGTATTTTAGAAGAAAATTATAAAGTATCATCAGCGCTCTTTGACATAGGTTTAGATAGTTTAAACGTAAAACGTATTTTACAAAAAAGAGAAACCGAAATTATTGAAAACAACTCTATAGATGGTAGTAAAAACCTATCATCAATGCTTGCAAGGTTAAGTAAACTTAATGAAAGCACACGTATAGCTTTAGAGACTGTTTATAAAGATAAAGCCTATTTAAAACCAATACACAAACGTGTTGACGTGGACAAAATCAATAGGTTATTAGCATTAAAATTGTTAGAAAATGATATTGATATAGGTTACGAATTTGCAATATATAGCAACGATTTAGCAACAAAAATTAAAACTCAAGATTTTCAGTTAAATCCAGCATCTACGTTTAGTGTACCATTTTTTTATAATGAAAATGATAAAAGTAATTACAGACTATTAGTTAATTTTCCAGAACGTAAAAAGTTTATATTATCATCAATTTTAACGATGCTAATATTATCTATAGTTTTTACTTTAATTATAGTCATAGCTTATTCTAGCGCATTATATCAATTAATAAAACAACGTCAAATTTCTGAAATTAAAACAGATTTTATTAATAATATGACGCATGAGTTTAAGACGCCAATTGCGACTATTAATTTAGCTTTAGATTCCATTAGAAACCCTAAAATAATTGACGACAAAGAAAAAGTCCTACGTTATTTAGGCATGATAAAAGAAGAAAATAAGCGTATGCATGCGCAAGTGGAAAATGTACTAAGAATATCTAAACTTGAAAAAAACGAACTAAACATTAGTAAGGAACGTGTGGAACTTAACGACTTAGTAGAAGATGCTATATCACACGTAGAGTTGATTATTGAAGATAGAGGTGGACATATTGAAACACATCTTGATGCCGAAAAATCTTCGGTTTTAGCAAACGAAACACACTTTACAAATGTATTAGTAAACGTATTGGATAATGCAATTAAGTATTCTCCAGATGCACCAAAAATTATTGTCACTACAGAGCTGGCAGGAAATAATATTTTAGTGCATATAAAAGATCACGGAAGTGGTATGAGTAAAGTAGCTCAAAAACGTGTGTTCGAAAAATTTTATAGAGAGCATACAGGTAACATACATAATGTTAAAGGTCATGGATTGGGCTTAGCATATGTAAAACGAATAGTTGAAGACCATCATGGTCATATATCAGTAGAAAGTGAAAAAGAAAAAGGAAGTACTTTTACAATAAAGCTTCCGTTAATCTCGTAGTATTATGGATGAACAATTAAAAAGAATATTATTAGTAGAAGATGACCCAAATTTTGGAACAGTCTTAAAAGATTATTTATCAATGAATGATTACGAAGTTACCCATGCAAAAAATGGTATGGAAGGCTTTGAAAAATTTAAACGTGGTGATTTTGATTTATGTATTTTAGATGTCATGATGCCATACAAAGATGGATTTACTTTAGCTAAAGAAATTAGAGAGAAAAATGCAGAAGTGCCTATCGTATTTTTAACTGCTAAAGCCATGAAAGAGGACGTGCTTAAAGGTTATAAAGTTGGTGCAGATGACTATTTAAATAAACCTTTTGATAGTGAAGTCTTATTAATGAAGATAAAAGCTATCATGCAACGTAAAGCAAACGATACAGTTGCGGATAGTAAACAATTTGAATTTAAAATTGGAGGATTTGATTTAAACTCTAAGCTTAGATTTTTAACATACAATGGAGGAGAACAAGTTAAGTTATCTCCTAAAGAAAACGAATTACTGCGTATGTTAGCATTGCATGAAAACGATTTAATGCCACGTGAGTTAGCATTAACTAAGATATGGAGAGATGATAATTACTTTACATCTAGAAGTATGGACGTGTATATTGCTAAACTTAGAAAGTATTTAAAGTTAGATCCAAATGTGGAAATTTTAAATATTCATGGAGAAGGATTTAGATTAGTAGTTAATCAAAACGATTAATTATCAAATATATATATTAAAAAAGCTAGCATTTATGCTGGCTTTTTTTGTTTAATAAATCGAGTCTAAAATAATTTTAGCAACATTAGGTTTATAATGGCTGCTTTCAAAATAATTACTAATAGGCTCTGTTAAATTATTTTTCCCTGAAAAGTCAAAGACTTTATCTTTACCAAAAATAGAATAGAGTAGTACTAATTGTTCTTCTTCCATAGGGATTTGATCATACAAAGGCGAAACAACGATTTTGTAATTAGTATCATGTTTATTAAATATAGATTTTATTTTATTAAGTAAATCTATTTCTCTTTTAGTTTTTTCTAATGTAATATTAGATTCTTGGGGTCTTTGATAAAATACACCTTGTTGTTTCAATTTATTATAATAGCCTAAACTGTCTTCTTTAATTTCTTTAGCTAATCCGTAATACGAATCATTGAAAATTGGTGTAAACGTATCTGGATATTTATCCATAGTCACATATTTTTTCATATAATTTCTATACGTTTTAAAGATAGAAAAATCTGTGTAAGCAATTATGAACCTTGGTTTAAGATTTACAGAAATATAACTTTTATAAAATTCATATTTAGAAACATCGTTAAACTCTAATGGGTTAATGTATAGGTGATTAAGTCTTTTTGTAGTGCCAGACAATACGGCTCTATCAATAATAATTAAAGCATGGTTTATTGGTGAATTTACGTTGTCTAAAAATTCTAATTTCTTATAAATACCATATAAATCTTCGCTATGTGCATCATAATGAAACGGAATCGCTTTTACGGGTAAATAGTGCTTCCAGATTGGTGTTTTAAAAGCTTTAGATCTTGAGCTTCCAAAAATAAAACTGTCATAGTTTACACTGTCTTTATATTTTTGATAAATCTTTGTGGACACATAAGTTCTATTTAATGTGGTAATATTTTGATTATAATAGTTATCATAATCTTTAAAAATTTTAAAAATATCTAAGGATAAAACTATTAGTACATAGAGTATAATAGGAATAAAAAAGAATGCTAATTTTTTTAAAAAAATTTTCATTCTATCTCAGATTCTATTTTGGTAATTATAGTGGTCAAAGGTGTTTGATAGTCAAACCAAAGGGTTTCAGGTTTTCTTCTAAACCAAGTTAATTGGCGTTTTGCAAACCGTCTAGAGTTTTTCTTAATTTCAGAAACAGCAAAATCTAATGTCCAAGTCTTATCTAAGTAATTAAAAATTTCTTTGTAACCAACAGTGTTAAGGCTGTTTAGATTTTTAAAGGGAAGTAAGGACTCTACTTCTTTAATCAACCCATTAGCAACCATAATATCCACTCGCTGGTTAATTCTATCGTAAATAACATCACGATCAGCCTCAAGGCCTATGGTAATTGTTTTAAATGGTCTTTGGTTTTTATCTTTATTTAAAAAGGAAGAGTAGGGTTGTCCACTACCTATACAAATTTCTAAAGCACGAATGACACGTTGCGGATTATCAATTTTTATTGTGTTATAGGATTGCTTATCTAAAGTTTTCAGCTTAAGCTGAAGTATTTCCAAACCTTCCGTTTCTAATTGTTTATTCAGTTGCTCTCTTATCTTTTTATCGACCTCAGGAAAATAATCTAAACCGTTAGTAACAGCATCAACATATAATCCAGAACCACCAACCATTATAACAACGTCATTAGTTTGGTGTAGGTTTGTTATGCAGTCGATTGCTTCTTTTTCAAAAGCACCAACATTATAGTCTTCTGTTATAGATTTATTATGTATAAAATAATGTTTAGCAGCTGCTAATTCTTCTGCTGTAGGAGCAGCAGTACCAATACTCATTTCTTTAAAAAACTGCCTGGAATCTGCAGATATTATTTGGGTATTAAAATGATTAGCCAACTTAATACTAAGTGCAGTTTTACCAATAGCAGTTGGTCCAACAATTGAGATTAAATATTTGTTAGCGTGTTTCAAATTTATTGTAATTAAGTAATTGTTTAGTGTAGATTGTTACCGCAAACTCTGCAAAAGTTGGCATCATCGTCATGATTGTCTTCATGACAATTAGAGCATCTTTGTGTATTTAAATTTAGTTTTTTACTTGTTGGGTTAGAGGGTTGGTCCTCAGATTTTTTTAAGCTTTTAGAATATTCTGCAGACACAATTCCTGTAGGTACTGCTATAATACCATAACCTAAAATCATGATAATAGTAGTAATAAATTGTCCAAGTGCAGTCTGTGGTGCAATGTCCCCAAAACCAACTGTAGTTAATGTTACAATACACCAATAGACGCTTTTTGGAATGTTTGTAAATCCGTTATCTTCACCTTCGACCAAATACATAATGGTTCCAAAAATTACGGACGATATTAATACAGCAAATAAAAACACAAATATCTTTACACGACTAGCAACAATGGAATCTCTTAATTGGTTTGAGGCTCCAAGATATCTTGCTAATTTAAGTATTCTAAAAACACGTAGTAAGCGTAACGCTCTAAGAGTTACTAAAGCGTGTGATCCTGCAAAAATAAACGAGATGTACATTGGTATTGTAGATAGTAAATCTAAAATACCGTAAAAGCTAAAGATGTATTTAAATGGCTTTTTTACGGTAATTATGCGTAAAATATATTCGATACTAAAAAAGATAGTTATAATCCACTCGCCAACATATAACGCGTTGTGGTACTTTTTATCAATGTGATTTACACTTTCTAACATAACTAGTAGTATACTAGCTAAAATTAAAATAAGTAAAACAACGTCAAAAAACTTACCAGCAGGCGTGTCTGCTTCATAAATAATTTCATGAAGTTTATCTTTCCAATAAGTTTTATCGTTTGTTGGGCTCATGTGGTAAAAATACTAAATTAACATTAGATATTTTTTTCTAAAACTATAACCGAGTTATTTTGAATATTTACAATGTTGCTAAAAAAAGATTTTAGTTCAGTATAGTAATTAGTTGGGTAAATTGTATTGTAAAAATTAATCCTAAAAGATAAATCAATGTTACCATTTTTTGGTTGAGTTAAAAAATTAAGTAAACCAGAGTTATTTGATAATTCAATAGTTTTATCTAGAGGCTTATCAGCAATTTTATACTTATCATTTGTGTCAATTTGAATGTAATAAATAAGGTTGTTTTTATATCCAAAATCAATTGGATATGTCCTTGTATTAAGTTGTAAAGGGTTTTTTGTAAAAAACTTAAATATAAAAGGGTCCAAGTATATTTTATCGCCAATTACAGTTAATGGACCTGATATTGATATGGTCTCTGTATATATTGCTTTATCGTTTTTATTTGTGTCTACTTGACTATTTTCAAAAGTTAAATCAGGATATTTTTCTCTGAAGTACTTTAAATTATTAAGATTGTTTTTTTTGTACAATTGACGCGCATCCAAAGCATCATATCCTAATTTTGTTGTTGTTAATGTTCCAGAAAAGGTATTATCATCATTAATTTTGATATTAACTTTATGTTGTGTTGTAGAATTGATATTAGTGTTTAGGTCTATCCAACGACTATCATTGTCAAAATCCATTTCGCGACCATACTCATTTAAACATTTAAATGGAATTTGTCCAAAGACTAATAAAGGGTCTGTTGCATCTAAAAAATAAGATTTCCCATTAATTTCGGCTCTTAAAATCACATAATTAAATTCTGAAATTACAGGATACAGTGTAGTGATAAATCCGTTTTCTCTTGTAGAAATTAAAACAGGATAGGTTATTATATCATGTCTTTTTAAAAGGTTATATAGAAGTAGGTTGATTTCGGCTACATTACCCGTTTTTTCCTCAATAATATCTTTAATGGACACATCTTTAAAAATTCGATAATAGCCATTCCAAGTATAATTATTTTTAACATAATTAAAAATGTATTTAGCTTTATCTAAATCACTTTTTTGATCCAATAAGGTTGGGTCTATTAGTTTTTTTACTAGACTTTCTTTTTTTAGTTGTTTTCCAAAATCTTCATTTTGTTTAAGTTCATCATCCGCAGTTTCCCATGTTTTGGTAATGTTTTGTACAGAGCCATCAAAGCCTTTTATTACTTTTAATTCATATTCCATTCTAGAAATATAATTTTTAGAAGCAGTCGTGTAATCCTCTTCTATAAAAGCAGGTATGTCTTTCATTACATACTTACCTATAGTACAGTCCGCACTTGCACCATTGTCTAATTGGATACAGTATTTTTTTATATCACTTTGATTGACGCTTAACTTAAGCTCTCCTACAAGCTTTATATTATAATCGTAGTTTCCTGGTATGCTAGTATTGTACTCGCTGTATAGCTTTGGTATGTCTTCTTGAAATTTCCATGAGTTAAAATTGAATAAAAATGGACTTTCAAAGGTGTAGCTATATGTAATAACAGACCCTTCTTTTATATTAGGTAAAACAAATTTAAATATGGTGTAATTATCGTTAACCTTTTCTTCAAATACTTGAGAAGGATCTAAGTTAATTCGGGTAACTTTACCATCTTCAATATTGGTTGTTGTAGCAACTAAGTTTGTGATTTTTTCTGATTTTCTATCAGAATTATATAAATAAACCTCAATATTAGCTTGGTCAAATCCGTTACGGTTTAAAATTTTAACTTTCTTCTTATAGTCTAAAACTAAGTTGAACGTTTTTTTATGAATTTCGGCATCTCCATATTCATAAAGTACTATGGCATTTGCAGTGGTGTCTTGTTTAAATTCATTTAATTCTAAATCAGCTCTTGTCGTCGTTAAATTTTCAGTATTAAATTGGCTTTGAGCGACTAAAAATTTTGAAAAGAGTAGCGTAATAAGAAATATTTTTTTCATTATAAATCTATAATTTTTATGCGTTTATTTTTTCTTAGGTAACTTTGTATGATGTGTTGTTGATCTCTATTATTCTCCATTGGAGTAATGATAGACTCTAGAATGTCCAAATTATTAATTTGGTAATTTAAATTATAAAAGCCAAAACCTTTAAATATTCCATTCTGAATTAAAATGGCACTACGCTCATCCACCTCTCGACCACGATCAATAATGACCATGTTTTTGTTTTTGTAGCTGTATTTATCTAATAATTCTTGTACACGTTTATTATAATCCTCTGGAGATTCCTTTTGTATGCATGCACCTGCACATGTTTTTACTTCATAATGGAAGCAACTGGTTTTGGTTTTATAAATACCTGATAGTTTTTGACACAAATTAAATTGTTCGACCATTTTTTCTAAAAAATGACGTCCACTTTGTCTAGTGCTAAAGGTTGTTATGCAAGGTTTTCTACCATCTGCTTTATCAATGGTAAGATTAATATAACCGTTATCGTCTATAAAACTGTATAGTGCATGTGTAAAAATACTTCTGCGTAAAGCTCTATTTAATATAGGTTTATTACGCTTAATCTCTTCGCTTTCTTTTAAAAGCGCCACTAATTCACTTCCTGTAGCTTCATATTTTACAGCTGCTACTTGTGTTTGCATTTTCTTGGACTTTGGTGTAGTACCAGTAAAATGTTGATTAACGCGATTTTTTATGTTCTTACTTTTTCCAATATAGATTAACTCACCATCTGCTTTATACATGTAGTAAACTCCAGTAACAGAGGTTAAATTATCAATAATATCTATTAACCTAGGCTCCATCTGGAATTTTGGTTCTTTTTTAATAGATTCCTTAATAATTGTTTTATTAGTATCCTTAGTAAGTAATAGCTTAAAAAGTTTAACGGTTGCTAAAGCATCTCCAGATGCACGATGCCTATCTGTTACAGGTATACCCAATGATCTAACTAGTTTACCTAAACTGTAAGATTTTTGATCAGGAATTAAATCTTTAGACAACTCAACTGTACAAAGGGTTTGTCTTTTAAAAGGAAATCCAAGACGTTTAAACTCGGTTTTTAAGATACGATAATCAAATTGCGCATTGTGAGCCACTAAAATAGTGTCTTCTGTAATTTCAACGATTCGCTTAGCTATCTCGTAAAATTTAGGCGCATTTTTAAGCATTTTGCTATTTATACCTGTAAGATTAACCACAAAGGGTTGAATCTCTCGTTCTGGATTTACTAAACTTATAAACTGGTCTACAACCTCATGACCATCAAATTTGTAGATAGCAATTTCGGTTATTCCTTCTTCATTAAACTTACCACCAGTGGTTTCTATGTCGACTATTGTGTAAATAAAGTTTGTTTTTTAATTATAATTTCTAGCACCAAATATACTACTTCCCACTCTAACCATTGTGCTACCACAATCGATTGCTAATTGATAATCACCACTCATTCCCATACTAATTGTCTTTAAACTAGGATGTATTGTTTGCAGCGAATCAAAGGTAGTTTTAAGTAAATCAAATTCTTGTTTAATCTGATTTTGGTCTTTAGTAAATGTAGCCATTCCCATCACGCCAATAACATTAATATTAGTTAAAGCTGAAAATTCTTCAGATTTAAGTAAACTAGTTGCGTCTGGTATAGACATTCCAAATTTAGAATCTTCCGATGCTATTTTAATTTGAAGTAAACAATCGATGCTTCTATCGTGCTTTTTAGCTTGTTTATTAATTTCTTTAAGTAATTTAAAGCTCTCCACACCATGTATTAAATCTACAAACTCAGCCATATACTTTACTTTATTAGTTTGTACGTGACCAATCATATGCCATTTAATGTCCTTTGGCATTTCTTGATGTTTGTCTGCCATTTCTTGGATTTTGTTTTCTCCAAAAATACGTTGACCAGCATTGTAGGCTTCCATTAAATCAGTAACTGGTTTTGTTTTAGAAACCGCAACTAAAGTTACATGTTTAGGAAGTGTAGCTTGTATTTGATTTAGGTTTTGTTTAATTGACATTTGCTTTATTTTTTTACTTAAAACTCGTAAATAGTAACACCACTTCTAATTTTAGGCTCGATATAAGTACTTTTTGGTGGCATTGTTAATCCGTCGTCTGCAATTTGCTTCATCTGAGAAATTGTTGCAGGAATCATACCAAAACCAACAGTAAATTCTTTACTATCCACCTTACTTTTTAAATTCACAATATCTTTTTTACCACTAAGGTAATGTATGCGATTATCGTTGCGTAAATCTGTGATTCCTAAAATAGGCTGTAATATGGTTTTAAAAAGTACTTGTGCATCTAATTCGTCCAAAGACGTATCAAATGTATATTCTGTTTTTCTTAAGTATAACGAGTAAAATTCGCCATCTAAATACATACTAAAGTGATGTGATTTTGAGGGTTGGTAAGGTGTTAATCCTCTGTTTTCAATTCGATAAACGGTATCTAGTTGAATTAAAAATTCTTCTTTAGTTAAGCCATTTAAATCTTTTACTAAACGGTTAAACTCGTGTATGCGTAATTCGGATTCCGAAATTAAATAACTCATAAAAAAGTTATAGCTTTCTTGACCAGAATGATTTTTGTTTTCGTTTTTTAAATCCTCACAAAGTAATTGTGAAGAGGCAGACCTATGATGTCCATCTGCAATGTACAACGTTGGCATTTTGCTAAAATTAGTTGTAATAGCTTGGATGTCTGTGTCGTCTTCAATTAACCATAAATAGTGCGTGTCTCTGTATGTTGTTGTAAACTCAAACTCGGCACGCTCTTTTTGTTTTTCGGTTATAATTTTAGAGATTGTATCATTATCAGGATAGGTTAGTAGTACAGGTTCTGCATTAAAACCAACGGTTTTTAAATAGTCTTTAAAAACGGTTTCGCGAGAAGCGATAGTATCCTCATGTTTTTTAATAATATTATTGTTATAATCGTCTACGCTAGCAGCTGCAACTATACCATTAAATACTTGATAATCACGATCTACTATTTTGTAAATGTAAAAACAAGGTTTTTGATCTTGCTTAAATACACCATCTTCTTTAAATTCAGAATATCTGTTTTTAACTAACTTATAGCGTGCTTCTCCAGAGATTTCTTTATCATATTTGTAACCAGGATTTACAATGTGTAAAAACGAAAATGGATTATGGTCTAAACGTGCTTCTCTTTCTGGTTGCGTATAACTTTGATAAGAACGTGAGGCTACTAAACTAACCTTATCTCTAGTAGGTCTAACCGCTTTAAATGGTAGTATTTTAGTCATTGTTATTGCAAATAAATCAAGAAAGATTAGACAGTTGGTAAACTTTAAAAAAAATAAAAGGCATAAGATTGCAGGTTAAAACTGTTAATCTAAATATGCCTTTTATTGTTAATTATATAAATTGCTGAGATACTTTTTCTGCCTTTCTGCTTTCAGAATAATCATAAAAACCTTCACCAGATTTAATACCTAATTTTCCTGCATTAACCATATTAACTAATAAAGGACATGGTGCGTATTTAGGGTTTTTAAATCCATCGTACATGACATTTAAAATAGAAAGACATACATCTAATCCAATAAAATCTGCTAGTTGCAAAGGACCCATTGGATGTGCCATACCTAACTTCATTACTGTGTCAATTTCTTGGACACCAGCAACACCATTGTATAGCGTCTCAATAGACTCGTTAATCATTGGCATTAAAATACGGTTGGCAACAAAACCAGGATAATCATTAACTTCAGTTGGTATTTTACCTAATTGCTTAGATAATTCCATGATAGTATTAGTCACTTCATTACTTGTATTATAACCACGAATAATTTCGACTAATTTCATGATTGGTACAGGATTCATAAAATGCATTCCAATAACCATATCAGGTCTAGAGGTTACAGCTCCAATTTGTGTGATGGAAATAGAAGAGGTGTTAGTCGCTAAAATCGTGTCATCACCACAAGCTTGGTCTAATTGCTTAAATATTTTTAGTTTTAAATCTAAGTTTTCTGTAGCAGCTTCTACAACTAGGCTTGCATATTCAACACCTTCTTCAATATTAGTAAAAGTGCTAATATTACTTAAAGTTTCAGCTTTATCTGCTTCAGATATTTTTTCTTTAGCGACCATGCGATCTAAATTTTTAGAGATGGTATCCATTCCGCGTTTTAATGACGCTTCGCTAATATCTATTAATTGTACTTTAAATCCAGATTGTGCAAAGGTATGTGCAATACCATTACCCATTGTTCCTGCACCTATAACTGCTATGTTTTTCATTAAAATTTATTGTTTTTGTGTCCCACAATTATGGGCTTTTATTATTGTTTTACTTTTTTTTCTTACCACCAAATAGCACGTTGACAAAAAAATCTACAATATATTTTAGCAACGATTTTTTGTTTTTATCTTTTTGATTGGTCATAATTTAAAAGGTTTTAAAACTGATCTATAATCATAGTGGCCACACGTAAAGCTTCTGTACCATCGTGTAAGGTTACTATTGGAGTTGTATTATTGTTTATGGCGTCAGCAAAGGATTCTAACTCGTCTAAAATAGCGTTGTTTGCAGCTATTTCTGGGTTATCAAAATAAATTTGTTTTTTAACACCTTCTGCATTTTGTAAAACCATGTCAAAATCACCAGGTGTTTCTGGTGCATCTTTCATTTTTACAACCTCACATTTTTTCTCTAAAAAGTCTACAGAGATATAAGCATCACGTTGAAAAAAACGTGTTTTACGCATGTTTTTCAGCGAAATTCGGCTGGCAGTTAAATTGGCAACACAACCATTAACAAATTCGATACGTGCATTAGCAATATCAGGTGTATCACTTATCACTGAAACTCCGCTTGCAGATACATTTTTAACTTTAGATTTAACTACACTTAAAATAACATCAATGTCATGAATCATTAAATCTAAAACCACAGGTACATCAGTTCCACGAGGGTTAAACTCGGCTAAACGATGCGCTTCAATAAACATTGGACTGTCCAATTGGTCTTTAACTGCAATAAATGCAGGATTAAAACGCTCGACATGACCTACTTGACCTTTTACACCATTTTCTGCAACTAAAGCTCTAATACTTTCGGCTTCATGTACTGTATTGGTTATTGGTTTTTCAATAAATATATGTTTACCTTTAGATATAGCTTGCTTAGCACAATCGTAATGCGATAGGGTAGGCGTTACAATATCTACAACATCTACAGCATCAATTAAGGCTTCAATGGTATCAAAATATTTGTAACCAAATTCGGCTTCTACTTTTTTAGCGTTGTCCGCATCAGCATCGTAAAATCCTACTAATTGGTATTTATCTGATTGATTTAATAATCTAAGATGAATTTTTCCAAGGTGACCAGCACCTAATACACCAGCTTTTAGCATAGTTTGTTCTGTTTTCAACAAAAATAAGTTTTTTTATACACTATTTAATATCAATTTGATAATTATATGCAGGATTTAAGACAAAATTATAAATTGAATGAAAACCTTTTCAGGGTTATATTTTTGAAGTAATTTTATGCTCTAAACTATCCATTACCATTGAAAGACACTTTTAAACATCAAGGCTTACGACAGCAACTAGTAGCTGTTTTGAAGGACAAAGGAATTACTAATAGCGCAGTTTTGGCTGCAATTGGCAGAATACCAAGACATTTGTTTATGGATTCTAGTTTTTTAGATCATGCGTATCAGGATAAGGCATTTCCTATTGCAGCAGATCAAACCATTTCTCAGCCTTATACTGTAGCTTTTCAAACCGAATTAATGCAAGTTAAACGTGGTGATAAAGTGTTAGAGATTGGTACAGGTAGTGGTTACCAAACTGCAGTGCTTTGCGAACTTGGAGCAAAAGTGTATAGTATTGAAAGACAACAAGAGTTGTTTAAAATTACGAGTCGTTTTTTGCCAAAACTAGGCTATAGAGCAAAAAAACTAATTTTTGGAGATGGTTATAAAGGTTTAAAAACCGAAGCACCTTTTAGCAGTATTATTGTAACTGCAGGAGCACCTTTTGTGCCTAACCCTTTACTAGCACAATTAGAAATTGGAGGACGTTTAGTAATTCCTGTTGGAGATAAAGTACAAACTATGACGCTTTTTGTTAGAAAAGGTCCAAAGGATTTTGAGAAAACAGAGTTTGGCGAGTTTAGATTTGTTCCGCTTTTAGAGGATAAGAATTAGTAGATTAAGTTCTAGTCATTTTCGTAATCATGAACAAACGTAATATGACTGCTGCTTGCCATTAAATTAGGGTTTGTACCTTTAATACCTTCTGGAATTGATTGGTTGCGTGCTTTATAATATTTAACCCAACTAGTCATGGGCTGACCAGAACTATCATTAAAAGTCATTGGGTGTGTAAGAAATGGGATGGAATCTTTAGGTAAGTCTTGAGTTGAAAACATTTTGTAAACTAGCTCTGAGCAATAATAGGATGTGTCATCCCATAAAAAAATATCATCATAAGGTGTGTTAATTCTGGTAATACCATAGTTTATAGCTGTTTTTATATAGGGCTTATAGTAGTTGTTTAGTCTGGCTACTGTGGTTTGCGATTTATTAAATTTATTTTTATTCCTTTCTAAAAATTTAGCTATAGGTGTTATGCAGACGCCTTGTTTGGGTATCGCTTCAACCACAAACCATTTGTTGTCTTTTTGCATAGCCATACCAACATGAGAATAATTTTTGGCAGAAGCGGTTGCTGTAACGTCCTTTATAGCATTATCAATGTCGTCTGATCCTGTGTTTTGAAACAATAAATCACCTTGTTTTAACTGAAAACTTGTGTTAGTTTTTGTATTGCAACTTAACAAAATACATGATAGTAATAAAGTGAATGCTATGCGTTGTAAAAATTTATTCATTATATGAAAGTGTTAAAAATAATTGTCAAAATTACGTAAATACTGTAGTTACTTAAAGCAATACTATAAAAAACAAAAGCTATTTATTTTTTTGAAAGTTAAGATAATACTTAAAAAATGTTAATAGCTACTAATAATAAGCCACACATGTTGTTTCTTTGTTTGCTTATAAACATTAATAAATTATGACATTTTTTATTTGCTTACTATTAGGTTTTTGTATTGCTGCTTTAGGAAGTATTACACCTAGTTTTCTAAATTTAACGGTAGTAAAGTATAGCTTAAAAAACGGTAAAAAATCGACATTTTATCTAATAGCTGGTTATGCTACAGTTTTGTTTTTTCAAGCCAATTTAGGCGCTTATTTGGCTAATATTTTAATGAAAAATTCTGAATATATAACCTTAATTCAAAAAATAGGAACAGGTATTCTGTTTTTGTTGTCTATTAATTTTTTTAGACTTTATTTTTCTCCCAAAAAGGAAGTTAGTGAGAAAGAAATCCCTAAATCTAAATCCTATTTTTACGGTATATTAATGTCTTCATTAAATATGATGGCTATACCGTTTTACTTTACATTTATTTCGTTGTTAATTGGTTTTAAATACTTTGAATACACTGTATTTAATGCTTTTTATTTTTCAATCGGTTCTACCATTGGATCTTTTACTTTATACACGATTTATGCAATTGTTGCTAAAAATATTGAACATAAACTAACTTATATTGCTTCTAAAATGGATTTTATTTTAGGTTGTTTAACAGGTATTGTTGGTATTGGTAACGTCATCTATTTGTTTAGTAAGTAGTATGCCTATATTAAAAACTAAACCCAAACATAAACGTATCGTTAACCAAACCGCTTCCTTGGTAGGCACGCACATAATCTACACGTAAAAAACGCATTTTACCCCAACCTAAATTGCTTAATCCAAGCGAGTATTCGGTGTATGGTTTGTTTTTTTTAGTTGCTGCTGCATTAAATCCAGCTACCAAATTAAAACTAAGCTTATTTAGTAACGGAATTTTGTTTAAAATGTATCCTTTAAAGTTGTGTTCTGCATGAAATTCGGCGTAAGCCTTATTAGTACTTAAAGCGTAATATGGTAGTATTTTAAAGGCATTTATGTAATTACCATCTATAACCGTATTGGTTTGATTACCATTAAAATGGTGGTAGTCTACAAAAGCAATATCGTCTGCATTATTAAATATTCCTCCTTTTGCTAAGTAAGTTAAATCACCTTTGTTACCTAGGTTTAAGCTTTGGTAAATTTGAGCTTTAAATTGATCAAAATTATAATCAGCGTTACTACTTCCAAAACCTTTTTCGTAACCTAGATATAAGGTCGGGATTTTACTATTAGGAAGGTTGTATTTTCCAAATGGGTAACTCATGTAATTTTGTCCAAAGTTAATACGTGTATTAAGATTAAACTTCATGATATTGTGCGAATCAAAAGATGCTACACCATTTGCAGTTGGATCTAATGGATTGTTACTAGTGTAGTCTCTGTTATCTTGAGGTTGCCAAGTTTGATCTGTAGTGTTAAATAATGGTTTACGATCATTATAACTTAGGTCAGAGTACACATGTAAACCGTTTAGCAACTCTTGACTATAATTTAATTGTGCAAAATTACGATCGTAGATTTTTAGATAATTTTTTTCGGCCCAAAGGGAATATGATGTGTTTAAGAAATCTAAACTAGTTAGGTTAGGATTAAACTGCTCAACTTTACTACCTCCTGATAAGGACACAAATGCTCTGTTTTTTTTATCAAATCTGTAATTAATAATTCCTGTAGCTCTTAATCTGTCCTCAGACTCGCCATAATTAATAGTAGATGACATATTAAAATACTCTGGACTATCGTCTTTAAAACGCTTAGTATAGCTTGCGGTTAATGATCCATTCCAGCCTTGTACTGTGTTAAAACCTAGTTTAGTAATAGGAGAGGAGATATTAAAATACGTTTTGTTATACGAGTCACGATAACTATAACCACCTAAAATATCACTAATTTTAAACTTGTTGTCAACTTGGTCAACAGAGTCTAAATAGGTTTTTGATTCTCTGATTAATTGTATGCTATCCCTTCTAACATAGTCATTAGCCTCAACAGTAGTTAAAGGGACAGGTCTTTTTGTATCCCAATATAATGAGTCTTTTTTATTGGCATTATCTTGAAACGAAAGTACTTCTCTTGTAAAATTCTTTTTATCAAAATTAGGGTTAAAATCATAATCACTATAAGCAGCTGTAAAACGACCATCACCATTAAAGCCAAATATTCCAAACTCAAAATCAAATAATTGAGTGGTTTTAACCCATTGTTTTTCTTGGTCGTAATAGGTAAAGGTTTGTTTAATTTTAAATAGGTCCACAGCTGGTATTTGCGCTTGTTGTCCAGTTAGTGTAACGTCTGTACCAAACAAACTCCATTGGTCTTCTACGATGTAAATAAAGCCTCCAAATGCTTTATCATTTTTACGTTTAGGAAGTAATTCAATTTTATTAATAAGGTTGCCTAAGTCGTCGTAAAATGTACCGACTAATTTGTATTTGTAATAGTTAAAGGCAAAGTCAGCAATAGGAGATACAATCTCACTACCTAACTCAAAGGTGTTTTGATAAAAATTAAATTCGACGTCAGTTGCATTATTAAAACTAAAACCATTGCTGTCTCCACTAATTTTAGAAGCGACAATAGTTTCTTTGATAGGTTTAGGAGATTGGTATTCTAGTTTGGATATTGTCTCAGATAAATAGACAATACCAGTTCTGGTCGAGTCTAATGCACCATCCAAATCGCCAACCTCTTGACCCATAATTTTTTCTGGGACATTGACCATTTTTAGTAAACCTCTTGAGTAAAACTCGGCTTTAAACGATTTAAGTTTATTTAGATTTTCTTTACGTTTAGCAATAGTCTGTCTGATAATTGCATTTGCTGGATTTTCATCCGAATTTATAACAACCTCATCTAAGTTAATGTCTTCTTCTACTAATACAACATCAAGCACAAACGGAAACTTTGTAACGTTAACTTGTTTTTTTATAGTCTTATAACCTAAGTATTGAAAGGTAATGGTATACTCTCCCGTTTTTGAAAGTTCCAATATGTAATTACCATCATTATTGGTTGTAGTACCAGTGTACGTGTTTTCAATAAAAATATTGACTACAGGCAGTGGATCGTTTTGGTTGGATGTTACAGTACCTGTAATTTGTGCAAAAGCAAAACTGCTAACTAAAGTAAATAGTGTAAGTAAAGAATATTTCATTTTTTTAAGTTGGTTGTTTAATAGTATAGACGCACATTTTTATAAAAAGGTTGCCTAGCCTCAAACATATAACTTATTGAAATTGAATATTGTTATAAAAATTATAAAGTTTTTCTTGAAGAAAAATAAAAAAAGAAAGGTCTGCTATTTTTGTTTTAGTCGAAACTAAAGCATAAAACGGAAGCAGCATAGGTAAAACTAATGTTTAGTTGAAAGATTTTTTAATACGATCTAAATCACGTTTATTATCTCTATCCTTAAGCGTTTCGCGTTTATCATAAAGTTTTTTTCCTTTAGCTAAAGCAATATCTAATTTGGCTAACCCTTTTTCATTTAAAAATAAACGTAACGGAATGATTGTTAAACCAGAGGTGTTTACCTCTTTTAATAATTTTTTAAGTTCACGTTTGTTAAGTAACAATTTACGTTCTGCTTTTGGTCTGTGATTATAATAGTTACCAAATGCATATTCCTGGATATTCATGTTAATAACAAACAATTCGCCTTGCTCATTAAACTCGCAAAAAGATTCGGCAATAGACGCTTGACTGTTTCTAATGGATTTAATCTCTGTTCCGGATAAAACAATTCCAGCAGTGTATTTGTCTAAAATTTCATATTGAAATTTAGCCTTTTTATTAAGTATGTTTATCTTTTTTTGCATTAGTGCAAAGCTAATAAAATAGAAGTTAAAGTAATTATAATTGTTTAGTCATTTTATGCATGCCTCTAAATTGATCTAAAATTAAATCAAAATCTAATGCATAAGAGTCCACGATTTTAAAACCACATTTTTTATAAAAGTGTAACGCCTGTAATTGTGTGTCCATAGCTTCTAACCAAATGGATTTGGATAGATTATCTGTTGCTATGTCATAGCTTAATTGCATTAATTGTTGGCCTAAACCTAAACCTTGATACGCTTGGTCTAAATATAAGCGATGTAGTTTTGTGGTTCTTAATGGTTTTTGATGCACTAATCTTAAAATACCAATGGTTTTGTTATTGTATTCTACAAAATAATAATTGGCGTTTAGATCTTGTAACTCTTTGGTTAGTTGCTTTAAATTATATTGCGAGTTTATGTACCAATTACAATCATTGTTTATCCATAAGTGTTTGTAAGCAGGAGGATAAATACGTTGCATTAACTGCAATAACACCTCGTGGTTGGCTAGTGTAATGGGTTTTAAATTTAATTTCAATAGATTAGTTTTAAGCTAACTCCAAAGCAATATCTATCATGTCTTTAAAAGTAGTTTCGCGCTCTTTACTAGTTGTTTTTTCTCCAGTAACTAATGAGTCTGATATGGTACAAATAGTTAAAGCATTAACATTGTGTTTGGCAGCTACGGTATATAAACCAGCAGTTTCCATCTCGACACAAAGCACACCAAATTTACTCCATTTTTTATAGGACTCAAAATCGTCTGCATAAAACTCGTCTGAAGTAAAAACATTACCAGCTTTAATGGCAATATTTTTATTTTTAGCAGCTTCAACAGCTTTTTGAAACAATTCAAAACTAGCTGTAGGTGCATAATCTGCACCACCAAATCTAAGTTCGTTTACACCAGAGTTTGATGAGGCAGCCATAGCCAATACGACATCTCTAATTTTAATGTGTTTTTGGTACGATCCAGCGCTACCAACACGAATCAGGTTTTTTACGCCAAATTGTGTAATCAACTCATGAGCATAAATAGATATACTTGGTACACCCATTCCTGTTCCCATTACAGAGACACGTTTACCTTGATACATACCAGTGTAACCTAGCATACCTCTAACTTCGTTAAAGCAAACAGGGTTTTCAAAAAATGTTGTGGCAATCCATTTAGCACGTAAAGGGTCTCCTGGTAATAAAATAGTTTCTGCAACATCGCCTTTTTGGGCTCCAATATGTATACTCATGTTTTTTTTTATTTAGTTGAAATGAATAGCCTAGTATTTAATAACTTTTATCTCCTGATGCCTTGCCTGTCACAATTGCAATTCCGTTGGACGTTCCAATACGGTCAACACCTAGATTTATGTATTGTAATGCAGTGTCAGTGTCTCTAATACCTCCAGAGGCTTTTATATTTGTAATACCATTATTAATGGCTTCTTTCATTATAGTTATAGCTTCAATAGTAGCACCAGAAGTACCAAAACCTGTTGAGGTTTTTATAAATTCGGCTTTAGCCTTAATGGCTAATTTACTAGCTTCACTTATTTCTTGGTTATCAAGATAACAAGTTTCTAAAATTACTTTTAATGTATTGTTTGGCATCGCTTTTTTTACAGCCTCAATATCTTCAAATACAGCCTCAAAAGCTTCACTTTTAAGTAAACCTATATTTAAAACCATATCAATCTCATCTGCACCATCTTTTAAAGCTTGTTTAGTTTCTTCAACTTTAGCAATAGTACTCATGGCTCCCAAAGGAAAACCAATAACACTACACACTTTAACATCGCTATCTTTTAATTCGGCTTTAGCCAAACTAACATAACAGCTATTGACACAAACAGAGAAAAATTGGTGTTGTATTGCTTCTTGACACAATTGTATAATATCTGCTTTAGTTGCAGTTGCTTTTAAAATGGTGTGATCTATGTATTTACTTAATGGTTTCATCTAAAAAATATTAAGATATAAAGTTAGTTGTTTTTTGATTAAAAAAGTTAAAGCATTTTATCAAACTACATGCTGCAAAAACGTTAAATAAACTTACTTAAACAATGACATAAGTCAGCTTTTGTGTTTTAAGTCTCACTTAAATTTGCAGTATACAAAAACAACTAATTTAATTTATTATGAAAAAAATAATTATACCCTTTGTGTTACTATTACTATTATCATTTAGTGTACAAGCGCAAGATGCACCTTCTAACGATTTTGATTTTAATACTTGGCAAGCTCGTTTTAGAGTAGCAACTGTAATCCCTTCTCCTGGAGATAATCTTGAAGGCGCAGATGTTGATATTTCTACAACTGTAATTCCAGAGGTTGACTTTACTTATTTTTTTACCAAGCATTGGGCTGCAGAGCTTATTTTGGCAACCACTAAACATGAGGTTGAGGTTGAAGGTTTGGATTTAGGTCATGTTTGGTTATTACCTCCAACTTTAAATGTGCAATATCATTTTTATTCAGGAGATTTTAAACCTTACGTTGGAGCAGGTGTAAACTATACTATTTTTTATGGAGAAGATGCTGGAGATGTTGTGGGTATGGATTATGAAAACTCGGTAGGCTTTTCATTTCAAGCAGGAATTGACTATAATTTAAACGATAAATGGTTTTTAAATTTAGACGTTAAACAATTATTACTTAGTACAGATGTGACGGTAAATGCAGGTGAGGCTGTAATACCTGTAGAGGTGGATATTAACCCTTTAATTATTGGTCTAGGGATTGGTGTAAAGCTTTAATTTAAGAATACACTATATAAAAAAAAGACTACAAATTGTAGTCTTTTTTTTGTTTCAAACTTATTTTCTCGTTTGACTTATTTATATTTAAAAAAATATAATTTGGAATGAGCAAAGCTAAACTAGACAGTACACAGGAATACGATTTAATTTGTGTTGGAGGCGGAATTATGAGTGCTACTTTGGCATTAATGTCCAAGATTTTAAAACCGAATTTAAAAGTGTTGATTGTCGAGCGTCTTAGTGAGGTGGCTCAGGAAAGTTCTGCTGCTTGGAATAATGCAGGTACAGGACATTCTGCACTCTGCGAACTTAATTATTGTCCTGAGGAAGATGGGAAAGTCGTTATTGATAAAGCCATAAAAATTTGCCAACAGTTTGAAGAGTCTAAACAGTTTTGGAGCTATTTAGTAGCGCTTGGTTTAATAGACAATCCTGATAGTTTTATTGCTGCAGTTCCACATCATAGTTGGGTTTTAGGTGAAGAAAATGCTACATATTTAGAGCAGCGTTTTAACACCATGAAACACCATTTTATGTTTGATACGATCCAGTTTACTAAGGATAAAAATAAAATGAAAGACTGGTTTCCGTTAATTATGCATAACAGAGATGAAGATGAGGTTATGGCTGCGTCCAGAATTGACAGAGGTACAGAGGTTAATTACGGGACGTTAACAAAAACATTATTCAATATTTTAGAAACCAAATTTGATACACCAGTGTATTGTAATATGGAAGTTAAAGATATTGATCCAAGTCCAGATATTGATTGGACGGTAGAGATGGAGAATCTTGAAACTAACCAAAAATATAATCTAGAATCTAAACATGTTTTTATTGGAGCAGGAGGAGGAAGTCTTCTTTTATTGCAAAAAGTAGAAATTGAAGAAAAAGAAGGATATGGTGGTTTTCCTATAAGTGGAGAATGGTTAGTTTGTAAAAATGAAGCTATTATTAACCAGCATAATGCTAAAGTATATAGTAAGGCTGGACTTGGTGATCCACCAATGTCTACACCGCATTTAGATACACGTTATATAAACGGAAAACGCGAATTGCTTTTTGGTCCTTTTGCGGGTTTTAGCCCTAAATTTTTAAAAGAAGGTTCTAATTTTGATTTGTTAAAATCGGTTAAATTTGATAATATTTCGCCTTTATTAGGTGCGTTTTGGCATAATTTACCATTAACCAAGTATTTGATAGAGCAGGTGACATCCTCTCATGAAGACCGCATGAAGGAATTGCGCAAATTTGTTAAAGATGCTAAGAGTGACGATTGGGAAATTTTGGTAGCAGGACAACGTGTACAGATTATTAAAAAGGACGAATTTGAAGGTGGTGTTTTACAATTTGGGACAGAAGTGGTAAGTAGTACACATGGAAGTGTTACTTGTTTGTTGGGAGCGAGTCCAGGAGCATCAACAGCAACGTCAGTAATGTTACAAGTATTAGAAAAAGCCTTTCCAGAGATTTTACATTCAAATGAAGGTAAAGTTGTTATGGATAAAATGATTCCTTTTTATAATGCTGAGGTGACCGAAGGATTGTTTAAGGCGCAATTAGAAAAAAGTAAAAAAGCACTAAAATTATAATACTATAGTTAAGTAAAGGTGTTATTTTTCTTTTAAGGAAGCGTTAGTGGTTTTATTGTTGTTTTTTTTAAGTGCGTCATTAATCCAGACTATAGCATCGCTTAAATTTTCAAAAACACTAAAAGGTTTATTATGAAATTTATTTTCAAACTCAGAGGTTTCACGCATTTTAGCGTCATTTGTTATAACAGCAAAGACAATTAAATTATCTATTTTATTAGCTTCGGAATAAGTTAAGGGGTTAATTGTATAAGAGTTTACACGATTAGAAATAAATCCAAATTTTTTAGATTTAAAATGTTTGTCAATTATTTCTACTAATTGATTAACATCTTGTATGTCTATAAAAACACCTTCTTTTACTTGTTTAATTATAAAATCATCAAAAACGTAAATTTCTGTATTTCCAATATCGTAAAAATGAAATAATCCCATATCATATTAGGTGTTTAATAAAAAAGTACACGATTAAAGATAGTAATTTAATGGGAGTTAGTAAAATATGATATTAAGTTTAATCTTTTAAAATATAATTTAATCATTAAAATAACGGACTTGCTTAATATATAGGTCTCTATCTTCTCCATCCAATTTAAACTCGATATCCAAACCAAAGTCCAAATACTTCTGTTTGGATTTATACACGTTATAGTAATAGTGTTTTTTGATTTTTTCTAATTGTTCGGATAGTGTAATAATTTCGGCTTCAGTCATCACTAGTTTACCATTGTTAAGGTTAGAGTGTGATATGATTTCGACAATACGTTTTTCGTTATATAATTTAGAAGACGATCCAGAGTAGCATATAACTTGATCGCAGGTCACTCCATTTTCAGGTTTTACTACACTGGCATCACCAACTTGTACATTAATAACATTACCTAAGTAGTTTTTACGATATAAGTTTTTGGTAATTGCCACACCATTGGCTTTTTCGTTAGGGAAGGAGCGATGCACTAAAATACCCATTGCAATACTGTTTTGGTCAATATTGAAGTAGTCACGTTCTAAAAAGGCACGTTTGTACCATAAACTTGACCATACTTTTTTGATGGCTTTTTCAATCGATTTTTTCTTACTGCCAACAATTCCTGTTTTAGAGTCATACAATCCCGCTCCAGAAAATCCAACAATATCTTCTGCGTTTGTCGAGCTTCTAAATCGCAAGCGTGTTTCGTCTCCTAAACTTTTAATTTTAGCTTCGACTTTAGATATTAAATCAGGATCTAAAGTTGTTTTTTTTATTAGTTTTTGAATTGTTTTTAGTTGCTCGGTTAATTTATTAGCATCTTGATTGATTTTGTAGTCATAAATCATTTTTTTGACTAAAGTGTCTGCTCCAGATGCTTTTAGATGGGCTTCATAATAGTAAAACGGAATAGCAAAAGCTGATTCCGGAATTTTAAAGGCTTCTTTTTTAGCTAAGTCATATAAAACACCAAAGTTAGCTGCTTTGCCACCAACAGTGTTTATTGAGTTTTGACTTAAATTGTCAGCATTAATTAGTGTTTTTACATTTGTATTTTTTTCTAGAAATAAAGGTGCTTTTTTCTGTTTCTTTGTTTTTCTTTCAAATAGTTCTTTAGAGATTGGTTTGATGTAAAAGGTGTCTAAAGCGACTTCAAAAGAGACATATTGATTGTCAAAGTTTCTTAAAACATTAGATTGCATGGCTTTAGTATAAGCTGCAATTGGAATTTGTCTATTTTTTCCTAAAACAGAAATGTGACTTAAAGGTGTTTGAAGAATAGTAGTTATAACACCAGCGGTTATTGGCAATTCTAAGATAGGTTGGTTAATGATAATAATATCATGTTTACCAATGTTGTTTTGTGTTAACGAATCAACATCAACAAACTTTAAACAGCCATAGTTTTTTTGTACACTTACCGCCTGATACGTTTGGTCTCCATATAAATCTGAAGCAGATATTGTAGGGATGTCTAAAACACCATCTAGTTGTTCTAATCTTGCAGTATTTAAAAAGAAATTAAAATTTTTGAAATAGGTTGCTTTTTTGATGGCTTCAAAAAAGATTTTTACATCTGCGATTTGCATATCATCAATAGGAGAAAGCTCTAAATTATAGGTGTTATTTGCTAAATAGTGATTTATGTTTCCTAATAAAAAGCGTTTGTTTTTATGTTGTGCTTTGTAATTAGAATTATTAAATTCTTTTAAGGTTTCTGGTATTTCCAAATAGCCTTTACAAAAATGGTAATGGTATTTGTAGTTTTTACTATTGATAAAATAGAGTTGTTGTTCTTTAATATCAAAAACGACTTTTAACGCATCAACATTTCCGTACTTATTAGTATTTGGTGTTGTTTTTAGTGCATTAAAATCGGTTTGTGACGTTAAAACACGTTTGAATTTAGATTGAGATAAAACAAATGTTGAGGTTAATATGAAAAGAACGACAAGATGTTTTTTAATTTGGGATGTAATCAAGCTAAGTGGTTTTTTATTAGAGAATTACAATATAGAACAAAAAAAAGCAACACGCCACTTTTGTAAAGTATTGTGTTGCTTTTCAACTAACCAACCATAATTAAAACGTACTGTTTTACGGTTTATTTTATGTTAACAGAACTTTGTGATTACAGTTCTTCAGTTACTAAATCACTTTGATTTCTAAAGACTAATTCGCCATCAAAAGCATCTAGTAAAATAATGCTGTCTGTTGTTACTTTTCCTGATAAAATCTCTTTACTTAATTGATTAAGTACGTCTTTTTGTATTACACGTTTTACAGGTCTAGCTCCATATTCTGGATTATAACCTTTGTCTGCTAAATATGCAATAGCTTCGGGTGTTGCATCAAATGTAATCCCTTGTTTTGCTATCATTTTAGAAATACCTTTTAGTTGTAATCCTACAATTTGGGTGATATTATCTTGCGTTAAAGGTGTAAACATGATGATGTCGTCAATACGGTTTATAAACTCTGGTCTAACCGTTTGTTTTAATAATGCTAAAACATCTACTTTAGCACCTTCTATTGCAGTATCTACATCTTTTACAGCATCAAAACGCTCTTGTATTATTTGACTACCCATGTTGGATGTCATAATTATAATAGTGTTTTTAAAATCTGCAATACGACCTTTATTGTCCGTTAAATGTCCTTCATCCAATACTTGTAATAAAATATTAAAAGTATCAGGATGCGCTTTTTCAATTTCGTCTAAAAGCACTACAGAATAAGGTTTACGTCTAACAGCTTCGGTTAACTGTCCACCTTCGTCATAACCAACATATCCTGGAGGTGCACCAACTAATCTGCTTACCGCATGACGTTCTTGGTACTCGCTCATATCAATTCTAGTCATTGCACTTTCATCATCAAAAAGGTATTCTGCTAATGCTTTAGCCAACTCTGTTTTACCAACTCCAGTGGTACCTAAAAACAGGAAGGTTCCGATTGGTTTTTCAGGGTTTTGTAAACCAGCACGACTACGTCTTACAGCATCACTAACTGCAACAATAGCTTCTTCTTGACCAACCACACGTTTGTGTAATTCGTTTTCAAGATTTAGTAGCTTTTCGCGATCGCCTTGTAGCATTTTGGTAACAGGAATTCCTGTCCATTTAGCAACAACTTCGGCAATATCCTCATAAGTAACTTCTTCTTTTATTAAAGAATTTTCAGATTGGTTATCAGCCAAATCTTTCTGTAATTTTTCTAAAGCTTCCTGCGCTTCTTTAATCTTACCGTAACGTAACTCGGCAACTTTACCATAATCTCCATCGCGTTCTGCTTTTTCAGCTTCAAGCTTAAAGTTTTCGATGTCTTGCTTTCTATTTTGGATATTATCTACAACTTCTTTTTCGCTAATCCATTTTGCATTAATCTCGTTGCGCTCTTCTTTTAAGTTAGCTAAATCAGATCGTAACGTTTTTAATTTACTTTCGTCTTTTTCTCGCTTAATTGCTTCAATTTCAATCTCTAACTGCATCACTTTTCTGTCTAAAACATCAAGTTCTTCTGGTTTTGAGTTGATTTCCATACGCATTTTAGCAGCAGCCTCATCCATTAAATCAATTGCTTTGTCCGGCAAAAATCTGTTGGTTATGTAACGTTGAGATAACTCTACAGCACCAATAATAGCATCATCTTTTATACGTACTTTATGGTGTGCTTCGTATTTTTCTTTTATTCCTCTTAAAATAGAAATGGCACTTTCTGTATCAGGCTCATTAACCATTACTTTTTGGAAACGACGCTCTAAGGCTTTGTCTTTTTCAAAATATTTTTGGTACTCATCCAAAGTGGTTGCTCCAATAGCGCGCAGTTCTCCACGAGCTAAAGCAGGTTTTAAAATGTTTGCAGCATCCATTGCACCTTGTCCGCCACCAGCACCAACTAAGGTGTGTATTTCGTCAATAAATAGTACAATGTCACCTTCACTTTCTGTTACTTCTTTTATAACTGCTTTAAGACGCTCTTCAAATTCTCCTTTAAATTTAGCACCTGCAATAAGTGCACCCATATCTAACGCAAAAATTTGCTTATCGACTAGGTTTTCTGGGACGTCACCATCCACAATTCTGTGAGCTAAACCTTCTGCAATAGCAGTTTTACCAGTTCCAGGCTCTCCAACTAAGATTGGGTTGTTTTTAGTACGACGGGATAAAATTTGAAGTATTCTTCTAATTTCTTCATCACGACCAATAACCGGATCTAGTTTTCCGTCTCTAGCTAATTTGTTTAGGTTTTTAGCGTATTTATTAAGGGAGTTGTAGGTTTCCTCTTGACTTTGTGAGGTGACACGATCTCCTTTTCTAAGCTCGTCAATAGCTGCTTTTAAACCTTTTTCTGTTACGCCTTGATCTTTAAGCATCTGTGCTATTTTGCTCTTTGATTTAAAAACCGCTAAAATAAAATGCTCTATAGATACATAGTCGTCATTCATTGCTTTGGCAATAATAGAGGCTTCGTTTAGTGTTTTACTAGCTTCACGAGATAGCATTAAATCTGCTCCTGTAACTTTTGGAAAACTTTCTAGTTGCTTATCTAATGCTAATTCTAAAACATTAAGATTGACATTCAATTTTTTTAAGATGAATGGTAATACGTTTTCATCAACCTCAAAAATGGCTTTAAAAAAGTGTTCATTTTCTATTTGTTGATGACCATAACTTTGCGCAATCTGCTGTGCGCGCTGTATGGCTTCTTGCGATTTGATTGTATAATTATCTGGGTTCATATATAGTATGTGTTTTTTAATTTCCGCTTAAGCGAAAACTTGTTTTTATAATTGTTTTCAAGAGGTGTATTTCAATTATCTTACCAATTGTAATTGCGAGACAAAATGTCGCTTTGGTGTGGTTTTTAGCTGACTTTTAGTCAGTTGGTGGTTTCGTTTTATTTCTATGTAAGTTAATCAAAACCTTTCGACATAATCTATGATATGTATCATAAAAATGATATTTTTGTTTAACTTATAGCCTTAATTTGCTAAAAAGAAATTATTATGTTTGGAAAATTATTTGGAGGATCAAAAGCGCCAAAAGAAGAGAAAGTATTACCATGGAAAAATTTAACCGAAGTGTCTCAGTTATCAGAGATAGAGCGTTTATCACTTGGTAAAACACAGGTTATATTTAAGCATTCTACACGTTGTGGAATAAGTAGTATGGTTATGAACCAGTTTGTTGCTGCGTTTGACGTGGATGCTAATTTAGATTTATATTATCTAGACTTATTAAGCTACAGAGAAGTCTCTAATGAGACTGGTTATAAGTTTCAGGTAATGCACCAAAGTCCACAATTATTAGTGATAAAGAATGGAGTAGTGGTGGCACATGCTAGTCATGGTGCAATAAATGAGATTGATTTAACTAAATTTATTTAAAATTATGAGATATGTATTGCTTTTTATTATCGTGTTAGTCACTTTTAGTTGCGAAACTGAACAGGAAGACGTCTATGTAGCTTCTAATAATTGGAAAGCGATGCAATGGAATAAACCACTTAGTGACTCGTTAGTTTCTGGGTCAACATATTTATCTGTGTACTCGCAAATATATAGTGTTACAGAGCATAAACGCCATGATTTGACAGCAACTGTTAGTATTAGAAATATTAATAAAAAGGATACTATTTTTATAAAAGAAGCAGATTTTTATAACACAAAAGGGGATTTAGTTAAAGTGTATTTTACCGAAACGATTTATGTAAATCCAATGCAAACTATTGAAATTGTTATTAATGAAAGAGATATAGAAGGTGGTACAGGTGCTAATTTTGTTTTTGATTGGTTAGCGTCTAAAGATGCAAAACCGCCTTATTTTGAAGCAGTGATGATCTCTACCTCAGGACAACAAGGTTTGTCTTTTACAACTAAAGGTGTTGAAATCGAGTAATAAATATGAAAGACATTTTAACAACTATATTATTTTTAATTGCAGTAATTGATCCATTAGGATCAGTACCTGTTTATTTAGAAGCTACCAAAAATTTTGATAAAAAATATAAAAAACGTGTGGCCATCAGAGCTAGTATTGTTGCGTTTTTTGTACTTCTGTTTTTTATGGTTATTGGTCAATTTATTTTAGAAGGTATGCAAGTAACTTTAGATGCGTTTCAGATTTCTGGAGGTGTGATCTTATTTTTGTTTGCTTTAACAATGATTTTTGGAGATGGTAAACCAGAAACCGAAAAACACTTGATTAAAGATTATAAACACGTCACTATTTTTCCTGTAGCTATACCATCCATAGCGTCTCCAGGAGCCATAATGGCTGTGGTTTTAATGACCGATAATCATGTTTATACAATAGAGCAGCAAACCATAACTATTTTATTAGTTTTAGTTGTTGTTGCAATTACATCGCTATTACTTTTAGCAGCAAATGTTGTGCAAGAAAAGGTTGGCGAGTATGGTATTACCGTAATTAGTAAAATTATGGGATTAATATTAGCCTCATATGCAGTACAAAGTATACTGAGTGGCTTAAAAGATTTTTTTGCTTAACTATTAATTAATTGGCTTCTGATATTATTTGGGAGTTTATATGTTTGATGCCCAACATTTGAAAAAAATCCTCTTATGAAAAAAATAATCGGAATTGGAATTTTATTCTTCTCTATTATATCGTGTGGATATTTGTTTCAACTTGAGAATGACAAAAAGCTGACTGAAAAAATCATAACGGAATTACACTCTAAAAACCGCACAGTTGATTTTTCAAAAGTAGCCGATTTTGAATGGGATAGTTTAATTATTCTTGGACCTTACTCTCAAGTGGAAAGAATTGAAGAAGAATTTAGTCTAAATCTTAAAAACATAAGACAAAACGGAATTGAATACTCTGATTATTACGACTTAATCGTTTTTGTAAAAAACAAAAAATCTATAAAAATTGTTGAACTGAAAAAAGCAATTAGTCCTCATAGGACAATCATTAAGAAAGAGAAAAGTCTGTTTATAACTGGAAAGGACGGAATAGTAAAGCTATCGGAATAAAAAACGTTGGTTAACAACGTGTAAAAATAATTGCTTGGGCAATTGCCTACTTGGAAAATTCCTGCGGAATTTTCACGGGTTCGTAAAAGTTTACTAATTTAGTTGCTTAACCACGCAACTAATCATACACAAACACGTTGTAGCACATTTTGACCCGTCCTGAATAAAGGCTACATAATTTTAAACATTATGTACAAAAATGACAAAGTAATTAGACGGTATTCAGAACCTTTCAAACTGAAAATTTTAGCCGAACTTACAACCGGTAAACACACAAAGAGCGAACTTTGTAAACTCTACTCCATTGCACCTACAACGGTTAATGAGTGGATTAAAAAGTACAATCGAAAAGACTTAATGAACACCAGAGTAAAAGTGGAAACCAAAGACGAAATATCTAGAATTAAAGCCCTTCAAAAAGAGATTGAACAGCTAAAAAAACTACTGATTAAAAAGGATTTAGATACTTTGGTATTAGATTCATACCTTGAAGTAGCAGCCGAAGACTTAGGCTATAAATCTGTTACTGAACTAAAAAAAAAGCTAAGTATAAAGCCTTAATTAAAGCTAAAGAGAAATCTAAGGGATTTGCGTCTTTAACTACTATAACTCGTTGTTTTGGACTTAAACGTGATGCGTATTATAAATACAAATCTAGAGCGGATAAGCGTTTAATAATGGAACAACAGATTATAAAAATAGTCGGTAGAAAACGTAAATCCCTTCCTAGAGAAGGTGTGCGTAAACTCATTAGATCTTTAGATAATGAGTTTTACAAAGCCAATCTTAAAGTGGGCAGAGACACTTTATTTAGTGTGCTTAGAAAGCATAATATGCTTACTCTTAGAAAGAAAACTAGTGCCAGAACTACAAACTCTTATCATCGTTTTTATAAATACAATAACCTGATAAAAGATATGGAAATTACAAGGTCAAATCAAGTGTGGGTAAGCGATATTACTTACATAAGGACGATTAAAGGATTTTGTTATTTGGCGTTAATAACAGACATGCATTGAAGGAAAATAGTAGGTTATGATCTTAGTGACAGTTTGGAATTAAAAGGTTGTGTAAGAGCTTTGAACAAAGCCATATATCAAGCTAAAAACATAAAAAAATTAATTCATCATTCAGACAGAGGAATACAATACTGTAGCAATGTATACATGCAAATTTTAAAGAGAAAAAAGATAGATATTAGTATGACTGAAGAAAATCATTGTTACGAAAACGCAATGGCGGAACGTGTAAACGGAATTTTAAAAGACGAGTTTTATCTTGACCAGACCTTTGATAATGTGGCTCACGCAAAAAGAGCTACAAAAAATGCAATTAATTTATATAATGAAATAAGATTACACTTATCTTTAGATTATAAAACACCAAATATGGTATATAAATTATCAGCTTAATTCAATTTTAACCTGTAGCCATATTTCAGGACTAGACATTTAAACAAAAATTGAGACATGTATAAAACCCTTATATTTTTATTCATAATTATTATTTCCTCGCATACGAGATTAATAGGACAACAAAAAAACACCTATATCAAAGCTGGTTTTTTATACGAAAGTAAAAGCAATAAGCTACTAAAAAACAAACTTATACAAATTCAAGGGACAAAAATTATTTCTATTGGCGAATTTGAATCATTACCTAAAAACAGCAAAGTTATAGATTTAACAAAGTATACTGTTCTTCCTGGACTAATTGATGCTCATACACATGTCCTTTTTTCTCAAGAGGCCAATGAAGATTTTGCTGAACACAGCATTCAATCTCTAACCATGGAAAGTGATGCTTTAAGAGCGCTTCGTGCTGCCAAAAGAGCAAAAAGTTACTTAGAAGAAGGAATAACAAGTATTAAGGATCTTGGAAACTCTGGTTTATACCTTGATGTAGCTCTTCGAGACGCTATTAATGAAGGAACGATTGATGGTCCTCGTATTTTTGCATCTGGTCCAATTTTGGCAGCAAATGGCGGACAAGTTTATGGTGTGCTACCTAAACATCAAAACATAATAGATTTAGAATATCGAATAATAACAAGTCCTGAAGATGCAAAAAATGCTGTCCGTGAACATGTTAATCAAAATGTAGACTTGATCAAAATTTGCGCAGATAATATTCCCAATAACACCTATTTAACAATAGATGAAATAAGATCTATTGTAGAGACTGCTCACTCATATAATTTAAAAGTCACAGCTCATTCCGTAACAAATCAATCCGCATGGAATGCAATTGAAGCAGGTGTAGATGGAATTGAACATGGGTTTAATTTAGCAGATAGCACTTTAGTAAAAATGGCAGAAAAGCAAATCTTTCTTGTACCTACAGAAAATAGTAAATCATATATGTATACTTATGCAAAACTCGCCAATTATAACGAAAATGAGTTAGATTGGATTGATAACTATATTAATAGAATGAAAAAAAGACTTGATAGAGCAATTGAAATAGGTATTCCTATAGTGGCTGGTTCTGATAATTATACAGATATAAAAGTATCATCTGGAAAATCATCCAAAGACATGTATAGGTATTATTTTGAAGCAGGAATGAAGCCTTTAGATATACTTCAATCCAGCACATATATATCAGCTTTTCAATTAGGAAGAGAAAATGAAATTGGACACATAAAACCTAAAGCAAATGCAGATATAATAGCTGTAAAAGGAGATATTATTAATGATTTCATCTCTACATTAGAAAACGTTGTATTTATAATGAAAGATGGAAATATTTATAGAAACAAAAATAACTAAAATACACTTTAAGCAAAAAACGTATGCCAACACCGTATCTAATATATTGCTAGTTCCAGCATACTTCTGAAAATGCTCGCGGATTTTCTATTCGGTTTTTATTTGCTAAATTAGGTGATTAAACAACGCAACAAACCATTAATAAACACGTTGTAAAAAATTAAAAACAAAACCAGTGGAAGATTTCCAAATTAGGTATAATAGAGCATCTGAATTGCTTGAAAAAGTAGCTGATAAATATTATCAAGGGGATTCTTGTGCTTGTCAACATCCAAGATTTATCCAAATAGTTGGAATAAATTGTGTCGACTTCGGAAAATCTTTTAAAGCTTGGGAAACAACATTATTAATCTCAAAAGTCAAAAAGAATTTTGACATTGAAACTCTGGAAAAAGGTACTGAAAACTCAAACGAAAAATGGACTTGTAAAAAGTGTAAATCTGAATTTAATTTTGGCTGGTCAGATTTTAGCATTGCTGTAGAAAGAGAAGTTTTATTACCTAATGATATAAAAACTAAAGAAAACGGAAAAAAAGCCGAAAAACCAATTCCACTCTTTGCAGGATTATATGGACACAGTTATCCTTCAAAAAAAGAAATTGAAAGTGTTGAATTTGAAACTTTCGAAAAATATATAATGGAAAAATAAGGTGTTACAACACCATATATAATTTATTGCTAGTTCTAGCCTACTTATGAAAATCTTCGCGGATTTTCTATGCGGTTTTTATTTGTTAAATTTAGTGCTTAAACCACGTAACAAACCATATATTAAACGTTGTGTGTAATTAAAATTCTTATGAAAAAAACTTATTTAACTTTATTATTATTGTCCTACTATATGCTTTCTTTTTCTCAAGATAAACATAAATTAGGCGATGAATACTCAATTTATTTTCACGTATATGAGCAAGAATTAATGTTTCCTTTTATAACAAAACAAGTCGATAAAATTGAAACTTTTGAAAAATATCCTTCTTATTATAATACAAATAAAGAGTTTTCAAAATCAATTAGATACTTTGATTCTAAGGGTAAAGATTCGTTAACCGTTTTTAAACTAATTGATCAGGAAATAGTAAGTAAGTTTACATTTGAATATTCAAACAATCAAATAATTAAAATAACTGACAGTAAAAATATTGAAAATCCAGTTTTTTATTCTTATTCAAACAACATTGTGACTTATAATATATCTGGAATTCCAACTATACTTTATGAATTCGACTCCAAGAATAGATTAGTAAGAGAATATCATGACTCTATAAATAATATGATTTATGAATATAAATACGATGATAAAAATAAAACTGTAAAACTTTTATCTGAGTGGAAAAATGAAAATACAATTTCTTACTATACTTTTAAAAATCAATTAATCACTCATATCAAAACAATATATATAGAATCTAAAAAGGTTATATGCAATAAATCAATTAGTTACAAACTCAATGAACAAAACCTTATAACTGAAGTTAAAATCGAAGATATAGACTCAGGGAAAATTATAAGAAACGTAATATCTTATAAATAAACTAAACACAACACCGTTTATAATTTTTTGCTAGTTCTAGCCTACTTACTAAAATCCTCGTGGATTTTCTATTCGGTTTTTATTTGCTAAATTAGTTATTTGAAACACGCAACAAACCATATACAAACACATTGTAACACATATGAAAAAAATAATACTATTTCTTATTTTGGCAGTTGGACTTTTAAGTTTTAACAGACCTAATAAAAATATAACTACTGAAAAACTTACTGAAGCTCAATTAAATTTTATCAAAGAAAATTATAAATGGGATTCAGAAGAATTCCTATTTGTGAATTTCAGACAACCGGAAAGTAGTTGTCACTATGATAATTATCAAAATTTGAAAAATTCTTTGAAATGGTGGACTGAATTTTATTCAAAAATGGAACTACAAAACGTTAGGAACATTTTTGTATACTCTGATAAATTGAGAGTAAAAAAAGTTATTGATTCAAAGAATCATTTTGTAGATATTAATAATTTTTTCTTAAATCAAATCTTTTCTAAAGACAAAACTTGTTATGGTATACTAATTATAAATAAAAATGGAGAGTATCAAAAAAAAGCTGGTGAGTATATGCAAAAAGATATTGTCTATTTAATAACTCAATTTGATTAAATAAGTGTTACAACATTGTGTAAAATAATTCTAAATTAGGTGCGTAATCGAGAGTTCATGCAATTTTGTTACATCTGATTTTCCTTCGGACAATCCTCGCACACAAAACCGGACTATTCTTATACGGAACCGTTGTAAAACTATTAAAACAAACATTCTGCTGAATTGAAAAAACTAAAATCTGACTTAACGATAATGGAAATTGGTAAGTTCCGATTTTATAGCGGAATCGTTGTTGGAATTGGATATTGTATTATTTTCAATTCACTTTTACGAATAAGTTTAAAATTGTGTAATATCGGAGATAATATTGAGGCTATGAATTGGCTGAACATTATTAATTACCAATTATCATTTAATTATCTCACTTTAATCGGATTTGCATCGGTTGGATTTTCGTTTTGTTTTACAACATATTTATGGATGAGTAAACCTTTTGCAACTGATAGAAAAAAAACCAAAAGGTTGAGAATGGCACAAATTAATTCAATTTGGATTTTATTTGGAACATTATTGTTCTTATTGAGATTATTTTGGTTTTTTGCTGGAATTGAACTGACCATTGAAAAAGACTTTCCGTATTTAGGTTTTATGATACCAATTTTTATTTATTTGTATTGTTGGAATTTAATTTCGGATATTTATAAAGCTAAAAAACCGTTTATATATACAACGCTGATTTTTATAACAGTCGGATTTATTTTGAGCGGAATTTAAGATTGAGAATAAAAAACATTGGACAACAAAGCTTATAATTAATAGCTAGTTTTAGCCTACTTTTAAAAGTCCTCGCAGATTTTCTATTTGGTTTTAATTTGCTAAATTAGATGCTTAAACCACGAAAAAAGATACAAAACAACGCTATACAACATTAAAAAAATGAAAACGAAAAACATATTTTTATTGACTTTAGCATTAATTTGCTCAACTTCTATTATTTGGGCTCAAGGTGCGGAAGATAGTTTAAAAATAAGGAAAATTATTCATGCAAAATACAGTACAAATAGATTTTCAGAAATGCCACGAGATTCTGCATTTAAAGACGACCATTTTGTAAAGTATGAAGTGTATGATGACAATGAAAAGATAATTGAATACGGTCAATACGATGGCAAAGGGAATATTTATAGGGTTACCAAAATTCAAAAAGACGAAAGTGAAAAACAAATAAAAAAAACAATTTGTGATTTAAATGGAAACTTGAAACAATATTATATTATTACAATTGACGATAACGGAAATGAAATAGAACTAAAAAATTATAACAGCAAAAATAAATTATTTTATATCCAAAAAAACGAATATGATAAAAACGGAAATGTAATATCAAAAATAGGAGGCGTCCCTAAATCGGATAAAGTTTCTACAACTGAATTTGAATATAATTCTAATAATGAAATGATACAAAAAATACATTACGATTCATATGGAAGTAACGAAACTCAAACATACATTTATGATTCAAATGGAAATGAAGTGATTTCCGAATTTTTTAAAGCCAATGGTGATTATACAAAATTTATTTCTACTTATGATAAGCAAAACAATATCTTAACACAACATTGGTACGATAAAGATGGTAATCAAAAACAGTGGAATAGTTGGGAATACCATTATGACAAGCAAGGACATTGGATAACTAAAAAAAGCTATACCAATGGAGAGTTAGGTTTGGTATGGGAAAGAAAAATCGAATATCAAAAATAACGATATACAAAATCGTATATAATGTATTACTGGTTCTAGTTTAACTACAAAAATCCTCACGGATGTTTTATCTGTGATTTATTGGTTAACTTTAGTTTGGAAACACGTATCTAAGTCGTACATCAATACGTTACCCAATAGAAGAAAAAAAACTTCAAAATGACTAACAAATTTATTTATAATCTTAAAATAGTAATTATCCTTTTGTTAGTCACCTCTTGCAAAGTTGAAGATCAATATTATGATTTAAGTCAAGAAGGTAAAGCATTACTAACTTATGAAATAGGCGAAATTTTTCAATTGAAAAACATAGAAACTAATGAAATTATTTCTTTTTCTGTTAACTCAAAAACTATAGAATATATTGCTGATGGTCCTAACGAATCATCATTTATATTTGGCTCTTCTTCAGACGATTTTATAGAAGTTGGAAGAATTTCGTTTATTGATAATTCAAATTGCTATAAAGGAGAGATAACTGTAAAAAGTGATAGAGATAATGACTTTGAATTTACAGCTTATTTTTATGATTGTTTTGGAGATGATTTTTACTATTTCCAAAATGAATTTATTGACACTACTAGTGTAGAAGGTGTTGATTATTCAAATGTATATATTCTTAGAAATTATCCTAAAACGCTTTACTATTCAAAAGAAAAAGGAATTTTAAAAATTCTTGACGTCGATGAAAATACATTGTTTGGACTGATTGAATAAAAACGTTTGGTAACACCAATATATAATCTGCTACCAGTTTAATCCTACCAACAACTAAAGATACGGATTTTTTATTCTGTAATTATTTGATAAGTAACTAACTCAAAATATGCGACCTAACTAAACAATTACATGAGTTGCAATAAAAGAGAGACTGTAACATTTTGATAAAACATCTATCTTTAAAAGAAACAATCACAAATGAATCAAAGTAAATATTTAGTAATTTTAATAGTTTTTTGCATAATTCCAAACATAGTATGCGCTCAAAATTTAGATACCAAAATTGATAAATTATATAAAGTAGAAGCAAATGAACCTGGATTTTCGATTGCAGTCTTTAAAAAGGACCAAATTTTGTTTCAAAAACAATATGGAACAACAAATTTAGATTACAATATCCCTATTTCCAGCAAAACGGTTTTTGATATTGCTTCTATTTCTAAGCAATTTACAGCAGCAGCTATTTTATTACTTGAGGAAGAAGGTAAATTAAATATAAAAGAGCCAGCGTATAAGTATATAGATAAACTTCCGCGTTATAAAAAAGGAAATCCTACTATAGAACAACTGCTAAATCAAACTAGTGGAATTAAAGAAGTTGATCCTTATTTTGGTGTTATTGATTTGTGGTTTAACGACTATATTGATCAACATCAAATGATTAACATTATTACTAAAGTTAGTGACCTTCGTTTTAAACCTGGAGAGCATTTTTATTATTCAAATGCCAATTATATACTGCTAGCATCCATTATAGAAAAAGCTTCTGGCGAAACGTATAGCAATTATCTAGAAAAAAACATTTTCAATCCACTTAATATGGATAATACAACTATTAAGGACAATATTTATAAGTCCATAAAAAATAGAGCAATTGGGTATATAGAAGATGATGGTCAGTATTATAAAACACATTTTCATGCTGTAAAATTTGTTGGAGATGGACAGATTTTAACAAACCCTGATGATATGCACAAATGGCACCTTAATTTAAGAAATGCTACAATTGGTTCGCCAGAATTATGGAAAAAAATGCACACAAAAGCCACATTAAATAATGGTGAAAAAATAAATTTTGGTTTAGGTGTAGAGTTTGAAACCTATAATGGACATGAAGCTGTCGGATTTGATGGAATGAGTGCTGGTGGCTTTGTTTCTAAATATCTTTATTTTCCAACCTTAGAAATCGCCTTTTTTACTACTCAAAATAAATTTGAAGACGAATTTAGAGATACTTTTTTTGATTTTGTAGACTTATATGTAACTCCAAATCCTAAAAACGAAACTTTAGACGAAACATATAATTTTATAACACTTTCAAATAACCAATTAAAGCAATATGAAGGACACTACTTATATTACTATAATGATGACGATAAGAAAGCAAATTCAATTCAAGTAAAAAACGATAAACTTATTGCATATACATTAGATGGAGATAAAATTGCAGAGCTAAAACCTATCGGAAATAATGAATTTATATTTTTAATGGGTAACAGTAAAGCGCTTGTTAAGTTTAATTTAGAAAAGGGAAATACCTATTTTACTTATAATGAATTTAATAATGATAAGCCTTGGGTATTTAACCAATTTAAGCCTTATGTACATTCTGAAAAAGAATTAAGTCAATTTGAAGGAGAATACTATAATGCAGACTTTCAAATAGCAAAAAAAATTAGTTTAGATAATGGGTCGTTATATTTATATTATAAAAATGGAGCGTACAAAACAGAATTGACATCAATTTCTAAAAACCTATTAGAAATATCTATTAGCCCAATAGCATTTGAAAGAAATGAGAAAAACGAAATTATCAGTTTTACATTAATGGGAATCCAATTTGAAAAGCTATAAAGACTGTGGTTAACATCATTTATAATTTTTGTAACTATATATACTAGTCAACAAATTCCTCGTGGATTTCTTATTCAGTTTTAATTTATTAAATTACGTGTTTAATCAAGCGATTAACCATATATAAAACCGTTTATTTAGTTTTGAAAAAAATGCAATTTAGCTATTCCAATGATCATTTAAAAAGTAATTTAATAATTGGACTTATCCAAACATGCTTAGGACTAGCAAGTATTTTAACCGATTCTATGAGTTTGGTTTTTAAATATGGTTGGCTATTAATTGGGTTAATAACATTATCAACAAACTTTAGAAGTAAAACAGGTTCGTATATAATTTTAGAAAATGAAATGTTATCGATTCAATACTTATTGGGATATAAAAAAATAAATATTTCAGACTTTAAGTCAATCACTAAAAAGAAAAATTCGTTGATTTTAGAAAATGGAAAAAAGAAAAAGAAAATTTGGACTTGGCTTGCTGAGAAACACGCACATGAATTGTTGTTTTCGGTAATTTATAAAATAATAAACGAAACTAACGATTCGGAATAATAGCGTAATGGTTAATCAAATTTATCTATTGCTAACTGTAAGATAATTACCAAATTCCTCGTGGATATTTATCTGTTTTTTTCTAAGTTATAATAAAAACAAAACAAGAAGTAATATCATGAAAGTGCGATTTAGGTTAATATTTCAATTTTAAAAATGAGTCTGAGGGAGTCTGTTATAATTAAATAGCAATTGTATTATGAATAAAATTATTCTTTAAGTATCTTACAATTCATTAGTGCCTTTTCAATTTTAAAATTATAAATGAGTACACCAAAAACTACAACAATTGCTATCATTGGATGTGGACCAAGAGGTCTTTCAGCATTAGAAAGTATAATGATTGCATTATCAAATACTAATTTAAAAACACTTCCAAAAATTGTAGTTTTTGAAAAATCCGCTCAACTAGGTTGTGGTTCTATATATAATTTAGGTCAACCAGATACTAACTGGTTAAATATTTCGGAACGTGCTTTAACTATCGCTAAAAGACCTGTAATAAAAATTAAAAACACTAAAATAGAAGGCTTTATGTCTTACCATGATTGGACAGGTAAAAGCCAAGATGCTATTTATAATAATAAACATGAAGTGTTTCCTAAACGTTCTGATGTTGGTAAGTATTTAAAAGCGCGCTACACTAGTATTGCTCAAACGTTACAAAAACTTGATGTAATGACCGTTTTTAATTCTGAAGTTACAGCAGTAAAAAGCAACAATCAATCCTTTACAATTACTGTTGACAATGGTAACAATTATAATGCAGACGAGGTCGTATTGACTATTGGACATCAGGAAACCAAAACATCCAAACAATTAAAAGATTGGATAAATTATGCTCAAAATAATAACACAGTTAATTTGTTTTTAAAAGCGTATCCTATAAAACACTTACTATCTATAGATTATAAAAACAAAGCTCATACAGTTGGACTTAGAGGTTTTGGACTAGCAACCATAGATGTTATTAGGGCTATAACCAAAGCAAATGGTGGTTATTTTGAAGTTATTGATACCAACACTAACAAAATGAATTATCATCCAGGAAAAAGCACCTTAAAACTTATACCTTTTTCATTGGATGGTTTACCTATGGCTTGTAAACCTTTAAACTCCAAAATTGATGCTTTATTTACACCAAGTGATGCTAAAATTTTAAGTTTTAAGTCAGAATTATTACAAATTAAAGAGGATGAAAATTATAATAATGGCAACACTTTTTTAATTAAAGCTATTGCGACTATAGTTGCCAATCAATACTTAAAATTAGGAAATCACGCTTACCAACATAATTTTTCTGTTCTAGCATTAAAAACAATAACAGAAGCCTATCTAAATGACGAAAATTTTAAACACGAGTTATTACTATCTCACGATAATGCGCCAGAAGTTATTATTCAAGCTTATGTAGATATGGCTACTGCAAAACAGCCAATAAGTTTAGATTATTGCTTAGGTCAAGTTTGGCGTCACTGCCAACCAACATTATACGCAATGATGTCTCACTCAGCTTTACAAGAGGATATAATAAGCAAAGTTATTGCGCTTGATGAGCGTATAAAACGTTACGCTTTTGGACCACCTATTGAAAGTTTACAACAGATATTAGCCTTAACTTATCAAGGTACATTAGATTTAAATTTTGTCAACGATCCTGAAATTAATTTAACAGATAATGGCTGGCAATTACAAAAACATAACCAAGAAATTACAGTAGACACCATGATTAACGCTGTTTTAGACAGTCCAAAAATCGAAAAAGTAATTTCGCCAATTGTAACCAATTTATTAAATGATAATTTAATACAAGCCATACATAGTAAACTTGGTGTAGACACAAAACAAAATGGATTAGTAGTCTCTAAAAATAAAAAACAAACACTTAATCTAGCAGTTTTAGGTAGGCTTGCAAAAGGAAGCGTTGTTGGTGTTGATGCTATTTTAGAATGCTTTGGACCCAGAATTAAAGATTGGGCAGACGGTTTAGTAGAAAGATTAAAAACAGACCATCCAGCTTAAAATATTTGATTGACGCCTTTAAAAAGTTAAAATTGACAATAACAAAAGGGATTTTTATTAGCTTTTTACAGTGAGATTTTGAATAGATAGTGTTATTTACGCTAATTTATTAATTACCTTAAACGAATAACTATAAAAAATATAAAACAACCTAAATAATCAATAAATGAAACAGACTTTATCATTTCTACTGGTTTTAGTACTCTTAATTTCTTGTAAATCAAATCAAGAAAAAAAAGAGCAACAAGAACCTAATGGACAACGACCGTCTTCGGCAGCATTAATATCAGAATTAGACAGTAATAACGATGGTAAACTGTCCGAGAGTGAGGTTAATGGACCAATTGCCAATGATTTTAAAAATATAGACAGTAATAATGATGGCTTTTTGACTTTAGACGAACTTAATAAAGCAGAAAAAAATCAAGAGGGTAGACCACCACGACAATCAAATGAAAACAAGGATTTATCAAACCAGATTGATACTTCTGTAAAGGTAATGCCTGTAAATACAGATTACTTTATTTCAGAAAATATTATTGATGGAATCCAACAACAAATGATCGAATTAAATGGAGTTGAAACCTTGTGCTACGTTATTAAAACAAATTCGCAAGCAACAGAACATAAAATGGGTCCTTGGTGTCCAAGACATATCGAGGATGGCATGGAAAAAGCAGGAATCTGGTTTAAAGATGATAAAGTATATGATGTTTCAGGTCATTTTATAGCCAAACTTGATGAGTTTTATAGCGACGATAAATGGCAGCTGTACAGAGAAGATGGAACAATAAGGGTTACAGACACAGAGGAAGGTTGTTTGGCTGCTGCTAAACCAGAAGTTGAGGAAGCCTACCATAATTATTGTGTGGAATGTTTACCAGAATATTTTAAAGATCAAGTAACCACTTTTATACTTCCTGTAAAACCTGTATATCTAAAAACCACTCAAAGTTTTGGAAGAGGCGGAATTGGAATTGCTTTTAACGGAGTTAAATATGATCCACCAGCACCAACACACGCAATATTGGCTGCTCATACAATAGCACCTTTAGACGATCATGGAGGACACGTAAATCCACATGGTGGATACCATTATCACGCAGTAACAGGCTCGACAAAAGAAATCGCTCAAACCAATGCACATGCGCCAATTATTGGTTATGCGATTGATGGATTTGGAATTTATGGATTGTTAGACAAAAATGGAAATAAACCTACTAATTTAGACGAATGTGGTGGACACTTTGATGATGAAAGAGGATATCATTATCACGCTGGCGAACCTGGAGGAAATCAAATTATAAAATGTTTACACGGATTACCAGGCTATACAGAAGTACAAGAGTAGAAAAATACAATTACACTAAGGTATAAAAATAGTACAGGTCTAATCTTTAATACAAAAGTATGTGACTGTAAAATGGTATTGATTAACCAAAATCAATGTGTTTAATCCTTGAACAGTATTGTTTTGCCTTGTTTTGATCGACATTGGTGATTAAAATTATAGATCAAAAAAATAAAAATATGATATGAAATATGTAATCTGCTTTGGCTTTTTAATTAGTAGTTTATTTAGTTATGGACAAACGACAGAAAAAGGAGATTTAGAAGTTACTCCAATAATAGGATATAGTGATTCTTACCAATTTTATTCTTTCCTTTTTGGTTCATCATCTGTTGCTGGTATTCAATTAGGAGTTTACGGAAATTATTATTTTAACAACAATTGGAGTTTACGCTCAGGTTTGCTTTATCAAAAAATGGGAACTAACAATGCTGACTTTTTATTTTTTCCGACAAATATTCCGAAAGAACAAAGTACATTACTGTTCCATTAACTATTAATTATCACTTTGGAGCAAAACAAAACTGGTACATAAATTATGGAATTAGTGTTGGATTTTTAATTGAAGCAGAAGCAAATTATAATGATGGAAATGGTTTTATTAGTATAAATGACATGGCTAAATCAACTCAATTTGGAATTAATGGAGGCATTGGATATAAATTTCAAATATTACCCAATTTTTTAATGGTCGTTGAAAATTTTAATCTGATTGGACTTACCGACACTACTGAACAAAGAGGTGGAAAGAATTTTTATATGAGTTTTAATGTTGGTGCTGTTTTTAAAATCTAAAAATCACTAATTAACTCTGGGTGACAATTACACAAGCTAATTGACAGAATTTTGAAATTTAATAAACACATTGAAAACTAAAAATTTAAAATAAATGGGAAAAAAAGGACCAATGCCAACTTTTAAAACTATAGATGACTATATTGATAGTCAAGTATTAGAAGCACAATTAATTTTGCGCGATCTAAGAAGTTTGATAAAAGAAGCTGTTCCAGAAACAGTGGAAATCACTAACTATAAAGTGCCTTCTTTTACCCTTATTCCAAAAGTGAAACCACAGCAACAAATCATGATAGTTGCTTATGCTAAACACATAAGTTTTTATCCTTATCAAGCAACAGTAGACCACTTTTCAGACCAGTTAAAAGATTTAAAAGTAGGTAAGGGGACAGTCAAGTTTCCGTTAAACAAGCCTTTACCTAAAGATTTAATTAAGCGAATGGTAATTTTTAGAAAAGAAGAACTTTTAGGTAAATAAATAATCCACAATAGTGCATACTAAAAGCACGAGACATAGAGGTCTATGAGAATAATAATTTTACTTTTATTGGTTATTTTTACTTTACAATCCTGTAATAAAAATGAAGCTAAATTAAGGGATGAAAACTTAAAATTAAATGATGAAATATCTATTTTAAAATCACAAATTGATTCTTTAGGAAATTTACCAACGATACAATTCGAGAAATTAATTTCAGAAGATTTTTCGTTAGACGCTTTAAGGAAGAAAAACTTTTCAGAGTATGTATCTTATTTAAAAAACAACGAATTAAAAACAAAAGATTCAATTTTAATAGAAAAATACTTAACGTTTGCTAAACAGAATAAAGAGTCCTTTTATTCAATGTACGCAATAGATAGAATTAGAGGGATTAATTATCAAAAACAACAATTAAACATCAGTCAAATAGTTGGAAAATGGCAATGGGAAACTATGACAAATCTCTTACAACCCTTTAAAGGAAGTAAGGATGAACAGATACTATTTCAAAAAGATAAAACACTAAAAATTTTCAATAATGGTAAATTAGTTTCAAATGGTAAATTTGAGCTTATCAGACAAGGTTGGGGAAATTATTATATTGAATTTGAATGTAATAAACTGTATTCAATACAAGTCAAACAAAATGGACTATTAACTTTAACAAAGGGTAAAGGATTTTGTATTGACTGCGGAACAGATGTGTATAGGAAAGTTGAATAAAAAAATCATGATTCATTTCGTGTAAAATTAATTTTTTAGTTTAAGAGTACTTATTTAAATCTTCACAAATATTCTATCTGTAATTTATTTGTTAGTTTTAGTGTATAAATATGCTATTAAATCACCCACAAATTAGTGCTAACTTACTATGTCGTAACTTTTATCCAATTTTCTTGTAAAATTTTATAATACTTGTCAAACAACAAGCAATATATTAACAGGGTAGCAAACATTTAATTGAATGAATAAATTAGGAATTATAATTGGACTGTTAATAGGATTGGGGCTTTTTGGTGCCTATAATGTAAAAACCAAAGCAAAACTAAAATCAAATCAGGAGGTATCAGCAACTCAATTTGTGACAAAAATTGAGGAGTTGGGTTATTATAAATACACTGACAAAAAAAATATTGACAGTTTAAAAAATGAACTAATTAAAAATTATGATCCAACAAACGAGTTGGTTTCCATTTGGGATGATCAAACTGGTGTTCCTCTTGATTATAGATATTATTGGTGTGATGGCGAAACCGTCTTTGAACTTGGTGGATTTACAGAGCTATTAGAACAAGTTAAACCAACTTTTAATAAAATTGGGTTGACAATAAATATAACGGACCATATTGAAGAATGGGATGATAAAAATAAATGGTTAAATCATAGGATAACAATAAACGGAACTAAATATGTAATTTTTAAAAACTTTAAAAATTATGGTTGGGGAGAATCAGTGATGAGATTTGCTCAAATAATAAACCAAGAAGCAGAAAAACAAGGCATTAACGAAAGGGTTTATTTAGCTTCTGGCGCAAATGATGGTCGACTAATTTTTTTAACTAAAGCATTGTACGATTATATTTATAAAGTTTACACCAATAAGCATTGGAAACCTTTAGAAGTGACAGAGTGGATTAAAGTTATGGAAGTTAAACCAATGGAAATAAATTAAAAAACTAATGTCTAAACTTTGTATATACAATGATTGTGCTTTATGTCAAAACGAAAGAACAAGTTTTGAAAACGGTCTGACTTGTAATTTGACTCAAAAAAAGCCTAACTTTATAAATACTTGCTCCAAAATTAAATTTGATGAAAAATTTCTAGAAAAATTAGAAAGGACAAACCTAGAGTTGGTAATATTAAGTAATAATAAAAACTCAATTCATCTCACTATATTTTGGACTAGTATTAGTGGAATTTTATTAATAATTGGAGGATATTATTTTTCAGAATGGACAATACTTAGCGTGTTTATATGGTCAGTAAAACTTGGAATTATTGGAATGGGTTTTACTTTTTTAGGAATGGCGTACTCTAAACTTAGAGCGTTTAAAAAACAAGAAACTAAAGCAAAATTTGAGAAATTAAAAATCGACGAAATATTAAAAAAATACAAAATTGACTATCATCCTACTTTTATTTTTGAAAATAAAACTCACGGAATTCAAGAAGTAAAGGTTAATTTAGAATTTAAGAATTGGATAAAAAATCGAACGACAACAGCGTATAAAATTAATGTTTAAATTTATCCTTGATTAATCATAGTAAAAGAGTGTAATTATCTGATCTTATGAAAGAATATCATAATAGTTTTGAATTTCAAATAAATTATAACGCAGTAACAAAGGACAAGCTTATTCACTATTTTGAAAAAAATAATCTTAAAATTATAAAGGATGAAACCGATCTTGTTTTTGAGAAAAAAGGGTCAATTTTTGATGGCTGGAAACTAAATGTTCTAAATTGGGAATCTAATATTAGAGTCAAAAGTGCTGATAATCATAAAATTGTTATCCATCATACAGTTAAAACCTATGGTTTTGGAGTTATTACACCAATAGCTTTTTCATCTATTTTTGAAACATATATAGACAATTTAAAACAGTATATTATTAATAATGAATCTTTTGAAAAAAAGAATAATGAATTAGTAAAATTAGGAAGAATTAAATTACTAAAATATATTGTCATTTTAATCTTAGGTATTTTAGCTGGTTTATATTTTGGAACTGTTTTGAAAAATTTGACTCATATCAAACTATTTGGATATCTCGGGATTTTTTGTGGCGCTTTAATTACTCAAATAGTAATTAACAGTTACCTAATTAAAAATAAAAACTCAAAACACCTTGTTTAGCTTTCTGCTAATTAGGGATTAAGCTTAGCTTCCAGTAAGACTTTTAGTTTAAACTTAATCATGACTATAAATGTTGTAGCTAATTTTTAGTTTTCTTGCACAAATTAACACAATAGGAGTTTAATTACTGACAAGGCTAAAAAGCCATGTTAATAGTTACAACTACTAAAGCATTACTAAGTTTTCCAAAGGATTTTAAAAGAGAATTATATAGTCAGCCAATTGTTTAAAGTGTTCAAATGCCACTTCAAATATATCATTGATTTAAGGGATGTTAAAGTAATTTTTTTTTAAATAATTACGTTTTCATTTTTATATATCTAGAATTTTCGATATGTTAGCATTATGAATTTGAAAATAGCAACAGAAATTGGTAAATGCTTATCTAATCAAATCCGATTTCAAATATTAGAATGGCTAAAAGAGCCAGAAAAACATTTTCCGCCACACGAAACATTAAAGCATTTTAATGATGGTGTTTGTGTTACCTATATTCAAGAAAAAACAAAATTATCTCAATCTACTATTTCAACGTATTTAACAAATATGGAAAAATGTGGTCTTTTAATAGCAACAAGACATGGAAAATGGTCCTATTTAAAACGAAACGAAAAGACCATTAAACAGTTCACAGAATTTTTAATTTAAAAAAAATTAAGCATTCATATCTATATTTCGCAATATAACAAACTATGAAATTACTAATTGATATTTTAGGTTGGACAGGTTCAGGATTTATAATCTTGGCATACGCATTAACCTTATTAAAAAATAAAAAATGGTTAGATTATGGTAAGTATTTAAATTTGGTTGGAGGCCTTTTTATAGCCATAAATTGTTATTTCTATAACGCAATACCTCCATTTGTGACCAATTTACTTTGGAGTGTGATTGCTACTTTGACCATTTACAAGTCAAGAAGTAACAAAGATAATTGCAAGAAAAATCAATGTTTAACTTAAAAAACAAACTATGAAAATTTTAATAATAGGAGGAAACGGAACAATAGGAAAAACTGTTGTTGCGCATTTTAAAGAAAACAACCAAATAATAATCGCTGGACGAAGCAATAGCGATGTAAATGTGGATATTGTAGACAGCAAGTCAATAAAAGCCATGTTTGAACAAATTGGAAAATTAGATGCCATTATTTGTATTGCAGGAGAGGCAAAATGGGACGATTTTAATAATCTTACTGAAGACGATTATTATATTGGATTAAGAAGTAAATTAATGGGACAAGTTAATCTGGTGCGTATTGGACAACAGTATTTAAACCCAAAAGGATCAATAACCTTATCCACTGGTATTTTAGCAGACGATCCAGTTGTTAAGACCACAAGTGCTGCTATGGTAAATGGTGGTATTCATAGTTTTGTACAAGCAGTGGCTCTAGAAATTGAAAACGGAATTAGGGTAAATGTGGTGTCTTCAGGAATGGTAGAAGATGCTTATAAAAAATACAAAGACTATTTTCCTGGCCATAATCCAATCCCTATGAATAAAGTTATAAATGGCTATGTTAGAAGTGTAAATGGAAAGGGAAATGGCGAAATAATTAGAATTTACAACTAACATAAATCAAGTTAATTCCCATTTTTTAAATGAATAAACTAATAATTACACTTTTACTTTTAATTAATAACGTCTCATTTGGACAAGATTTTAAAGTTATTAGTAAATATTAAAAATCACGACAGTTATCCAACATAATAAAAGAAAGGCAAGGGTCGATAAACTGTTGTACAACCTTCCTGTTAATATTAAAAATCAAGTAGTAGCAATAATAAAAAAACTCCCAAAGTTATTTGGGAGTTTTGTTTTGGTATAGCACATAAGGTTAACCTCTAAAACTATATCTTGTTATAATATCTTTTAATTTGTATTTTAAGTCTTCTCCAGTGTCATAAACCATTTGTTCATTACTAGGAAAGTGTACAAGTTGGTTTTTTAGTAATTGTAAATCTTCAGTATTTAAAGCTCTGCGATCACCTTTTACAGTTCCAAAAGTGTTTTCAAAAACAAACTCACTATCTATTAAAAAATTATCTATTATTTGATTTTGCTTTAAATCTGTGTAAACAACCTTAGCAATAACTTGCGTAGATTTAAGTTGATTAACTTCAAAAAATCTAGCTTTAATATTTATAATTTTATCTTGTTTAACATCATTACCTAAACTGTCTTTTACAACATTTCCGTTACTGTCTAAAATATACTCCCAACCATCAATAATATCTTTTTGACGTAATGATTGTCTTTCTGTAATATGCTCTGGAGAGATATTTAAACGTTGTAATTGTAACTCCATTGCATAATCGTAATCAATGGTATGATCTTGATTAGCATGATATGCTGTCCAAAACTGATTAAGGCCATAAGTATCAAAATTTAATAAATCGGCTTCCAAACGTTGTGGTAGTATCTGACGTGTCTGGTTTTGTACAGTAACTAAAACAAAATCTGTCCCATTTAAATGTGCCTCACTTAATAAATCTCTAACATTTTTGTAGTTAGGATTAATCGCTTCAATGGACTGTAACAACTCATAAGCATCACGATTGTAAAACTTATTATCTGTTGTCATTAATTGCTTAGCTTGTCCGTATTTATACTCAGATACTTTAGTTTTATAGTTAATTATTTCATCACTATAATCATTAAAATTAAGTTCTAAATTTTGTCCACTAATTTGTAAAGGTAAAACACGTTTGATTGCATTTTGACGACTATCTAAATCTAAATAGGTGTTATATATCGTTTCATACAACTCTGGATTTCCATCTTTAGTTAAATGGTTTAAGTTAGTATGATCTTCGTCAACCACTTTGGAATAGGCATCTTGAAGCATCATTACGTAGCTTTGCTTACGCTTTTTATCTTTGTTGTTTTCTAACTTTTTTAAAGAATTACTAATGGCTAAATCGTAATCACCAGAATGTAATTGTTTCTCGATTTGTTTTCTTCCAACACAAGATGTAAGTACTAGAAGAACTACTGAAATAAGTGTAAATTTTCTCATCTTTTTTGGATTTAATTGGTTTCTATATATATAGAAATTCAATTTACGTGCCAAACCCAAAAAAGAAACCCTTAAATTTTTAAATTTAAGGGTTAACTATTTGATATTTAATAAGTTGTTATTTTGCCTTTTTAGGCTCAAACACTGGTAATAATTTTGTTTTAACTTCTCCAAATCCAATTCTAGTACCATCTTTTTCGCAGTAACCTCTCATAATAACGGTATCATTATCATTAATAAATTTACGCTCTGTACCATCATTAAGTTTTACAGGTTTTTCACCTCTCCACGATAATTCTAACATCGATCCATAAGTATCTGGTGTCGGTCCTGATATAGTACCACTTCCCATCATATCTCCAGAGTTAACTGGACATCCATTTACAGTATGATGCGCCAATTGTTGCGACATACTCCAATACATATGCTTAAAGTTAGATTTACTAACCACAGTTTCTTTAGCCTTTTCAGGTTGTATAGCAACTTCTAAATTAATATCGTAACTCTTTTTACCGTTTTGTTGTAAGTAAGGTAAAAGCTTTTTAAGTGGTTTTGGGCTGTCAGCTTTAAAAGGCTGTAACGCGTCTAAAGTAACAATCCAAGGAGATATTGATGATGCAAAGTTTTTAGCTAAAAATGGTCCTAATGGCACATATTCCCATTTTTGGATGTCACGTGCAGACCAATCATTAAATAATACTAAACCAAAAATATATTCTTCAGCTTCATTAACCGGAATTGGTTCTCCTAAATCATTTGCATCAGTAGTAATAAAAGCCATTTCTAACTCAAAATCCACTAATTTACTTGGTCCAAATACTGGCTCAGTTGCTCCAGCAGGTAAGGTTTGACCTTGTGGTCTGTGTACTGGTATTCCAGATGGGATGATAGAGCTGCTTCTACCATGGTAACCAACAGGTATGTGTAACCAGTTTGGTAATAAGGCATTGTCAGGATCTCTAAACATGGTCCCAACATTAGTAGCATGTTCTATACTAGAATAAAAATCTGTGTAATCACCAATTTGCACTGGTAACTGCATTTCAATTTCGTCTAATCTAAATAAAACAACTTCTTTATGTTTTACATTATTTTTAAGCGAGTCATTGTCAGCATCAAATATTTCAGCAATTCTATTTCTAACCAAACGCCACGTTTTGCGTCCATCAGCAATAAAATCGTTTAAGGTGTCTTGAAGAAAAATATCATCTGTTAATGGTATGCCTTCAAAATAACCTAATTGGTGTAAAGCGCCTAAATCAATTGCTGTGTCTCCAATTCGTGTTCCAATGGTAATAATGTCGTCTCTAGTTAAGAAAACACCAAAAGGAATATTTTGAATAGGAAAGTCAGAGTTTTTATCGACGTGTAACCATGATTTTCTGTCTGGATTATTTGCGGATAATGGCATATATATAATTGTTGATTTGTTGTTTATAAATTCTAAGTAAATATATGTTTTTTCAATTATTTACAAGCAGTATTTCTTATTTTTGATAAATATTTAACGATAAAACTATTTTCGCTTAAAGCGGAAATTTAAAAACATACAATTATGCAACGCGACGAACAAATTTTTGAACTAATTCAAGCAGAAAAAGAACGCCAACTAGATGGTATAGAATTGATTGCATCCGAAAACTTTGTCAGTGACCAAGTTATGGAAGCAGCTGGATCTGTGCTAACTAACAAATATGCCGAAGGGTATCCTGGAAAGCGCTATTATGGTGGTTGCGAAGTGGTTGACGAGGTAGAACAAATCGCAATTGACAGAGCTAAAACATTGTTTGGTGCAGCATATGCAAACGTGCAACCTCACTCTGGAAGTCAGGCAAATACAGCAGTTTATCATGCAGTATTAAAACCAGGAGATAAAATCTTAGGTTTTGACTTATCTCATGGTGGACATTTAACACATGGCTCTCCTGTTAACTTTTCGGGTAAACTTTACAACCCAGTTTTTTACGGAGTAGAAGAGGCTACAGGTGTTTTAAACTATGACACGATTCAAGAGATAGCAACGCGTGAAAAGCCACAATTAATTATCGCAGGAGCATCTGCATATTCTAGAGATATAGATTTTAAACGTTTTAGAGCAATAGCAGATAGCGTTGGTGCTTTGTTATTAGCAGATATATCGCATCCAGCAGGATTAATTGCAAAAGGTATTTTAAACGATCCATTACCACATTGTCATATTGTAACAACTACAACACATAAAACGTTACGTGGACCAAGAGGAGGTATGATTTTAATGGGTAAAGATTTTGAAAACCCATTTGGATTAAAACTTAAAAACGGAAATTTAAAAATGATGTCATCACTTTTAGATTCTGGTGTATTTCCTGGTAATCAAGGTGGTCCATTGGAGCATATAATTGCAGCAAAAGCAATTGCTTTTGGAGAAGCATTAACAGAACCGTTTATGCATTATATGCTACAGGTTAAAAAAAATGCATCAGCAATGGCAGACGCTTTTGTTAAGCGTGACTACAAAATTATATCTGGTGGTACAGACAACCACATGATGTTAATTGACCTACGTAACAAAAACATTACAGGTAAAGATGCTGAAAAAGCTTTAGTAAAAGCAGACATTACAGTTAATAAAAACATGGTGCCTTTTGATGATAAATCACCATTTGTAACTTCTGGAATTAGAATTGGTACTGCTGCAATTACAACAAGAGGTTTAAAAGAAAACGAAATGGAAGCTATTGTAGAGCTTATTGATCAAGTAATCATGAATCATGAAAACGAAGATTTATTAGACGAAATAGCAATTAAAGTTAATGCAATGATGAGCGAGTTACCATTGTTTGTAGCTTAGTCTATAATAAATGATTTTTCGCTTTCGCGGAAAAAAAGCCTGCTATACTTTAGCAGGCTTTTTTGTTTTATAATTTTTCAAATATATCGTCTAACGACTTAAATTGGCTGCGCTTATATCTAATATTATCTCTATCTCTTAGATATTTAATCAAATCATGTTTTGGTCCAGAAGTCCAAAAATTCCATGTTTCAATTAATTGATTATCTACATCAATAATAACTTGGTCAACTAAAGTATTATCAAAAGGATAATTAGCAGTGTCATAAACTATAACGTCCTTATTATTGTCATATACTTTTCGGTATAATTTACCATCATCTTTTATAAATTCAAATACTGTATTACTGTCAGAATTTGGATTGTATAACATAACATCATTAATTTCATCCTTACAATAATAATGGTAAGTTTCTCCATCGTCATGCAACACAACATAATTATCAGTAATTGAGTTGTTTAAACTAAAATATCCAATAAGAATTGTTCCATCAGTCAAAGTCATTTCACCTTTATAAAAGTCATTTGGATGTGCGTTTAATGTATTAATAAAAGTAATTAGATTTAAGGTTTCCAAAGCTAATAAGCTAGAGTTGCTTTTATGCTTTGTTTGTCCATTTGCAGTAATCATAAATAATAATAAAACTAAAGCTGCAATACGTTGAGTAATTTTACTTGATTTCATAAGATTATATTTAAGAGATTAAACTTTTTGTTTATTCTCAATAATCAGACCATTTTTATATAATGTAACTATAAAATCAGATGTTAATGAGGACGTTATAGATAGTCGTCAGAGTCAAAAGTAGAAATGTTAGTCGATTTGTAAAATGGGCAAAAAGCTGTAACACTAGCAAATAAAAACATGGCGGAAACGATTATAATTATAAAAGCTATCAGACCATTAAATTCTCCAACATATAATATAGAGATAAGCAATATAACCACTATAAAACGGACTAATCTATCAAAATTGCTCATATTTCTTTTTAACTTTATCATGACTAAATAATTGAGGGTTGTTATTTAGTTCAAAACTAATTGAAAAAGCTAGTCCTATTTTATTATTTCGCTCAATCTAAAAAGTGATATGTTGAAATGCACCTAAGTCCGGACTAGTGGTTCTGTTAACGCCTAAAATATCATTTGGGACTTGTGCAGCAAATGCTGTGTTACCTTGACCATTAGCAGCTGAGTTTTCACCAATAATCATATCGTTTTCAAAAACATCTCTAAAATCAGGATCTTGGTTAAAAATCATGTTTTCATAATGTGTGGCATCATCAAAATCATAATTAGGACTAGAAAAGAAATTACTAGAATCTTGAAAACGTAGTAAACAATTAGTAAACTTAAAGTTAAAAACTACAGATGCATCTTCAATTTGATCAATTAATAACTCAGGATTATCATTTCCGTAAATAATACAATTACTAAAATTAGCTTCGGTTAAATCCGAAATAAACGCAGTGTTTTCTTCATCGATAACAAAATTATTAATTAATAAAGCTGGAAATTGTCTAAAACTACTGTTCCAATAATTAGCAATAGTGGAGTGGGTGACATTGTATTTTCCACCTAAAGTGGCACCAAAACTAGCTTGTCCAGCATTATTTAAAACAATATTATCTGCTTTAATCGACGTGTTTCGTCCTAATATACCAAACGTACTTATGTTATATATCTGAGAGTTTGTAATGGTTAATTTATCGGTTACAGCATCTGCATTACCATCTGATAACACACCTACGGTTGCATTTTTAATTGTAGCATGATTAATAGTATTATTTTGACTGCCTTCAAATAACCAAATAGTTCCCCATTGTCCAGGTACATCACTGTATATTGGCTCTAAACGGTCACCTTCAAAAATGACTTCATTTTCTAATACTTCTGGGTCACTACTTAAAGTACCATTGACATTTAAAGTAGCACCTTCGGAGACTAATAAACCTGAGTTTGCATGAAAATGAACGCGTGCACCAGCATCTATGGTTAGTGTTTCTCCATTTGGTACAGCTGCATAGCCATAAATAACGTATGGTTTTTGATTAGTAAAAGTTAATTCTTCAGGTAGTAACTCGCGACCTTGTATATCTGTTGCAACAGATTCACCATCAATAGTTAAAGTCAAGGTTTCAATTATGCCAGTTGTATTGTCCTTATCAGGATAAATAAAAATAGCGTCTTTAACTAAAGTTACTAAATCTACATCTTGAAGATTATCTCCAGAATCAAACAATATTTTATCTGTATATACAAACTGATTATCAATAATAGGTGAGTTGTTTGTATTAAAAGTCGTTTCGATAAATATAAAAAGACTGTCTTTTGCTAGGATTTGCACGTCTTGAAAACTTTTTCCAGCTTGACCATCTACATTTAAACGATATCCAGAGTTTTCTCCGTTTTGTAAAGATACATTAGGTATAGATATATCGTCATCACTAGTGTTGTATACCTTTAAGTTGTACGTACTTGATCCTATATTTGCAAAAATAGTGTCTAAATAAACGGTGTCTTTAGAAAAACCTAAATTTCCAGTACTAGCCTGAAATTCAAAATCCTTACGACAAGAACTGCAAAATAATATAAATCCAAGACAGCAAATAAAATATAGCGTACGCTTCATAAAATGTAATTGTAACTTTGGTTGACTAAAATATAACTTTTTTGAAGGGTAAATAGTATATGACTTTAAAATTATTGAAAAATAGAAATAATGTCATTTGTGATTCTTGCAGGTTTATTAGTCTCCGCATGTAATAAACACCATTTGGTTTCGGAATACGCACAAATTTTATCATCAACCAAAACCTCTACAACACGAACAGATTTAACACCTTGGCAAGATTTAATGTAGGTTTTAAGTGTTACTGTATCACCCAAAACAATTTGATGTTTATAGTCAATATGGTGTGACAGTAATACCCAATAAAAATCATTTTGCATTTTAGTTGGTGCTTCTTTTTGCCAATGTGTTTTTGCAATGTGATTTACCCATTCAATATAGCGCACATTATTAACGTGATTTAGCGCATCTAAATCATCAAGAGTAACTATTAAATTTTTATTGTAGGTTTTCATATTTTTAATAAAGTACTAAAATACCACTTATTGTTGGTTTTTAAAGTCAGCAATAATTTTATTAAAGGTCTTTCCTTTTTGTACAAAAAGCTCTATTAAATCTACTTCTTTATCTTTTTTTACAAGCTCGCTATCAAGCCTGTTTTTAATAACAAATTCAAAAAACATAGGAATGTATTCCTCTTCAATTTCTAAATCTTGAGTTAAAAAGCGTCTGTTAAATACACTAGAATTTTCAAAAACTGTTTCTAAATCTTCGTAAGTCATTTCAATAAAAGGTGGCTCGACATATTTGTCCTTATTTTCAAACAATTTAGCAATCAGTCCAATAACTTGTATAATATCAATTCCACCAGTTGTAGGTTGTTTAGAGTACAAATGAGGATTATTTTTTATGTCTGCCAAAATCTGGTTTTTAAGCTCAGTTTCAACAACATTAATATCCGCTAAAATCTCTTTATAAGGTTCAATAAGTTTAACCTCGTCTAGGTTATTAAAAACCTGTTTAAGCTCAATAACTACACTTTCGTGGAAATGATGCCCTTTTAAAACTAACTTTTGCTCATTATAAAATAAGGAACTAACATGAAGCGTGTCTCCAATGTTTCCTGCTATTGAAAACGTTCCGTGAGCATCGGAAGCTGTCATTTTTTTGGAAGACAGGTTGGTTATTTTAATATTTTCTATGGTAGAAATGGAGTCGTAAACAATACCATTTACCGTTTGTGCGGATGCAAAATAGCTTGTCAAAAAGACTAATAAAAGCGTAAAATTTTTCAATAGTTGGTTGGTTGATTAGTCTCAAATTTAGATTTATCAATGACATGAAAAATTTAATTAAGAGACTTTAACACCTAATTTATAATCTTTTAACTTTTATAAGATGACGTTAATTGTCCAAGATTTTAACTTCAAATAATTTGTCCCAACGTTTTCCGGTTAAGAAAAACGTTTGTGTTTCTGGATTGTAAGCAATACCATTTAAACAGTTTTCGTTAATCGAAAAATTAGGAATTTGTTTGGTTAAAATAGTACAGTCAATTACAGCCTCTACAGCACCATTTTTAGGATTGATAATTGCAATTCCGTTTTTCTCCCAGATGTTAGCGTATAATTTGTTATTTGCGAATTCAATTTCGTTTAATCTTCCAATTTTTCCTTTTGTAGTGCACACTTGTATGTGGTCTTCTTCATTTAGCGTATCAGAATTTAGACTCCAGATTAAACTGGTTCCATCACTTTTATACAGGTTAGTTCCGTCGTTAGCAAATCCCCAACCTTCTTTACTTTTTCCGTAATTAAAGCTGCTTTTCTTTTCTAGGGTAGTGGCATCATAAGTAAATCCTTTTTGACCTTGCCAAGTTAAATGGTAAACGGTATTATTAAGTACTGTAATACCTTCTCCAAAAAAAGCATCAGGAATAGTAGTTTCATTAATAACGTCACCAGTTTTATAATCTATTTTTCTAATTTTAGATTCGCCACGTTGTCCAGTACTTTCATAAAGCACACCATTATTAAACTCTAAACCTTGTGTAAAAGAAGTGTTATCATGCGGAAACGTATTTATAATTTCTACTGTTAAAAATTTTGGAGCCACATCACTTAACAATGCAATAGTTTGATTGATTTCGGCAGTTTCGCCATCAAAATTAATGGTAGCTTTTAAATTATGTTCTCCTAATTTAAAGTCAGAAAGCGGTTGTTTAGCCTGAATTGGTTTGCCATCTAATTGATAACTTGCAGAGGTTATTGGTATGTTTTTAGGATTTTTTAAAGACACTTCTAGCGTTTTGTCAATGCTAATTGTACCATTTTGAGCGTTGGTTGTAACCGAAAAGCTCTTTTTTTGCGCTTCTACGTCGTCACCACAAGAAAATAATGTGATTGCTAAAAATATGATTGTAAGGTATTTAAATGCTTTCATTTTGTAAACTTATTTGAGAGCAAGTTATTTATTAAAATTCATTATAAAAAATGATTGCAAGAAAATAAAATGTGTGTATCTTTGCACCTGGCAAGTCCTACACAACCAGCTCCTGTTGAATCCTCCAGGTCGGGAACGAAGCAAAGGTAGATGGTCGTAGCGGTGTGATGTAGGTAGCTTGCCTTTTTTTGATTACTCTAAATCCTTTTTTAAAAAGAGATTTAAAAACATAAAAGAAAGATTTGTTAGTTAATTCTAGCAAATCTTTTTTGCTTTTACGATGTTTTCTCAGAAGCATTATTAATTTTACAGTTCTTAATTTATTATTTACAAATCATGTCTAAAGTTGTATTAATTACAGGAGGCTCTTCTGGAATAGGAAAATCTATAGGTGAGTTTTTAACCGAAAAAGGGTGTATTGTTTATGGTACCAGTCGCAATCCGTCTAATTACGCCAACAGTAAATTTAAGTTGGTAGCTTTAGATGTTAATGATACGGTTACTATTGCAGCTGCTGTAAAAACAGTAATAGACGCAGAAGGTAAGCTAGATGTGTTGGTTAACAATGCAGGTGTTGGTATAAATGGTGCTATTGAAGAAATTCCGCAAGACCAAATCCAACATAATTTTAATACCAACTTTTTTGGACCTATAAATGTTATAAAAGCTGTGTTACCGCAAATGCGAGCACAACAGTCTGGTTTGGTTATAAACATTACATCCATTGCTGGATACATGGGATTACCATATCGTGGTATTTATAGCGCTAGTAAAGGTGCTTTGGAAATTGTTACGGAAGCGTTACGCATGGAAACTAAGGATTTTGGAGTTAAATTTACTAATATAGCACCTGGTGATTTTGCTACAAATATTGCTGCTGGGCGTTACCATGCACCAGTTTTAAAAGACTCGCCATACACCAAGTATCCAAACGTACTTAAAGATATTGACGATCATGTTGATAATAGCAGTAGCCCAATTGCTGTGGCTAAAAAAGTGCATTTGGTTATTAATACTAAAAATCCGCAAATACATTATAAGGTTGGCGCGCCAATGCAAAAATTTTCTATTATTTTAAAGTTTTTATTACCTGATAAGATGTACGAGAAACTATTATTGAATCATTACAAATTATAGGAAATCCCAAATAACAAATTCAAAATTCCAAGTTCCTAAATTAATTTAATCGGTTTTAATTATTTTTAACTTCGTAAAAACGTTTGACTTTGAGTAAAATGTTAATATCATTTGATATCATTATTTTACTTGCAAAAGTTAAATTGTAACTTTGCATTGCGTTAAGGATGGAAGTGGCATCCTTTTTTTGCTGCCACAAATGGCAAAAAAAGATATAACGGACAGCCTGACCCTTGTGGTAACGCC
>Ga0209345_10000104_pt1 | contig 120046 bp, 107 predicted proteins | sample Cruoilmetagenom7_FD_187294 | JGI IMG/M metagenome (GOLD analysis project Ga0209345, IMG submission 187294) | Oil polluted marine microbial communities from Coal Oil Point, Santa Barbara, California, USA - Sample 7 (SPAdes) (version 2) | ecosystem: Environmental > Aquatic > Marine > Oil seeps ... | reverse complement strand
CCCCCCAGCCGCTACAACGCCTGTCCGGCGAGCAATGGTGACTGGCGGGTGCAGGGCGTCTCCACCGGCGATTGGCTGAACGTGCGTTCGGCTGGGCGTTCCTCGGCCAAGGCGATCGGCGCGCTGGGGTATAACGACGTCGGCATCTCGGTCGGCACCTGCCAGTCCGACGGCTGGTGTCAGGTGCGCATGGGGTGCATCACCGGCTACACATTCGGCAAATATCTCGGGCGGGGGCGGTCTCAGGCCAGCGGCGCCTACACCGGGGCCTATCACGTCGTCGATCACCCACTGAACGAACTGCTGAACGTGCGCACCGGGCCGGGGACGAATTTCCCCGTTGTCGGAGAACTGGCTCCGACCGCCACCGGTATCCAGGTCGGCGATTGCCAGCGGGTCAAGGGATGGAAACTGCGTTGGTGCACCGTCCAGCACGCCTCGGGCGCTGCGGGCTGGGCCTACGGGCAATACCTCGCCAATCAATGGGGTCAGAAACCGAACTGACCCCGGCAAAAAGACTACCAAGAAAGTTTCAAGCTATGTTTTATCGTCAAGATTATCCGAAATTCATGATTTTTCTCGCCGGGTTTGTCGCGCTGTTCGTGACCCTGATCTTCGGCCCCGCCACCGCCCAACCCGTCCTGTTCAAGAACTTTTCCGAAGTGCGCGTCACCGGCCCGATATCGCGCGAGATGAGCAGCGATAGCCATGCGCTGATCATCTATAATTCGGCCTATGATCATGATGGGATCAGCGATCTGCCGGTAACGGAAAATGATGCCAAGGCGATCCAGAAGCTGTTCGAGGGCATGGGGTATCCGGCCGAAAACATCAAGGTCATCGCCAACGGGGACAAGGACACGCTGGAGGAACAGGTGTTGTTCTTCGCCTCCACCCTGACGCGGGATTCCTCCGTGGTGATCTATTATTCCGGACACGGCATCAGCTTTGACGACGATCCGTCGAACTACATCGTGCCAATCGACATGAACCCGCAGGTTTCTGCCCCGAACGCAAAGGCCAGGGAGCTGCTGTTCAAGCGACGTTCGGTCAACTTCAACAAGGACATCCTCGGGGTCATCAAGACCTCGGGGCCGCGCGGCGTCGTGGTCTTTTATGACGCCTGCCGCAACTCGCCGGTGACCACGGGAGACGGCACCAAGGCGGTCGGGCGCAACGACAGCTTTGTTCCGGCCAAGATCGAAGGCACGGCGATGTTCTATTCCGCCTCTTCGGGTCAGACCTCACTGGCCACGCTCGGCCCGCAGGACGATGTGAACCTGTCGCTTTATACCCGCGTGCTGATCACGCAACTGGCGTCGAACCCGTCGATCCGGCTCAGCGATCTACATTCGCAGGTTCAGGGTGAGGTGACGACAATGGCCCGCACACGCGCCGGGGGGCACAGCCAGAAACCGGTCTATGAGGACAAGCTCGATTACTCCAACTCCGAGAACAAGGAATTCTGCCTCGCCTCCGTGATGATCAACGGCAAGCCGCGTTGCACAGGCCGCGAGGGGTTGAAGGCGGAAACCGGCGGCGGCCCAGAGGTCGCGTCGGGTTTCTGCGAGAACGCCCCGATTCAGGCGAGCCTGTCGACCGCGACGGACATGGGGCAGCTGCGCCGCGAGCGCGACACCTATTTCCGCTGCCCGACCCTGCGGACCGCGATTGACACCCGGATCGCGACGCTGAACTGGGACAGCACGCAGGCGGCGGACAGTTGCGACGCCTATCGCAGCTATCTGCGCAACTTTCCCGGATCGTCACATGCGGCAACCGCCAAAGCGCGCGAGGCCGAGGCCTGCAAGATCCTTTCCCCCGCCGAACAGGCGCATCACATCGGCATTTGCGAAAGCGTTTACCGACAGCTCAGCTTTGGCAACACCAACATACCGGCCGATGACCTTTCGGCGGCGACGGACAGTTGCAAGGCCGCCTCCAACGCGCGTCCGACCGATTACGAGCTGGGGTTCAAACGGGCCGAGCTTTTGCTGGCCACGGGGCGCGAGGCGGACTGGCAACAGGCGATCGAACTGCTGTCTAACGCCGCGATTTCGGATTACCCCAAGGCCGCCATCCGTCTCGGCGATTACTACGCCAGCGCCGATGCCGGTTTCCTGACGCGGGATCTGAACCAGTCCCTGACGTGGTACGAACGTGCGACCAAGATGGAGAGGATCTCGGCCCCCGACATGGTGTCGAGCCTTTATCACATCGCGGACCTCTACGACGAGCTGGGCTCGTCGCATCTGGCAACGGACGCTTACCGCCGAGTGGTGCAGATCGAACGCTCCCCGCGTGATCTGCTGGAGCAGGTCCGCCGACTGCCTGAGGGGCAGGCCGGCAAGGTGCAGCCCGATGACATTTACGATCTGGTCTTTACCAAGTGGAACGATGGCCAGACCGCCTTTGCGATCGGCGAGGCATGGGAGGCCGGCGCGCATGGCGTGCCCAACATAAAGAAGGCGCAGCAATGGTACGAGCGCGCACAAAAGCTGGGTTACGGTGCGGCGGATGCGAAACTCTCGACCGTCAGCAGCAGTGGCGGATCCACGACCGACAGTTCAGGTCAGGCCTACGAGGTCCTGTTGGGCTGTCTGGATGAGAGCGAGCGTCAACTCTCCCCCCGTCGGCGGCTGGAGGCGAGCGAAACCTGCCTCACGTCCTACCTGAGCCGGGCGTCGATGAACGCCTCGGGACGCGCGGACGCGGAGGAATATCTGGGCGAGGTCCGCGCGGAACTTGCCGGATACGGCGGCAACACGCAGGCAGCGACGCCCGTACCGCAACCTGCGCCACAGCCCGTTCCCGCCGCGCACCCCGCGGCGCGTTACAACGGCAGCTATTCCGGTTGGCGCGGTTACACTGACGGGGGCCGCCGCTCACCCTCCAAGGAATGCCTTGACCGCTACAGCCTCTCGGTCAGGATCGAAGATGGCGCGATCTACTTCTGGTCAGACGGGCGGAATTTCACCGGCACCGTCGATGCTAGCGGTAGGGTCCGCGTCGACCGCAATGGGCTGAGCCCGCGCTCTAAAACGCCGTTCACAATCGACGGTCCGCTTAACAATGCGCACATGTATTCCGGCTACTGTGGGAATGGATATTTCCGGCTTCAAATGTGAGCGGGAGGAGCGGGCGCGTCTACTATAGCCGTGATTGAAGTGGGCGGAGGCGCAATACGCGTGTTTGCGTGCGCCGAACTGAAAGCGGGGACGGGGCAATGATCTGGTCCTGAGAATGACTGAAACCAAAGACGCGAAAAGACCAACCGAGGCAAAAGAATAATCGAGGACAGTGCACATGAAATATAGATCGCATCCTTTTAAGGCGACGCTTGCGCTGACGACCCTGTTCCTGCTTCCGGGCGGTGCGATGGGGCAGGACGCAAGCAAAATGGCCACGACGTCGAAGCGGTTATCCGCACCCGCAGACAGCGCCTCCGCCAGCCTGTTCCCCCAGGGCGATCTGAACGCGGCAGCCCAGATTTCGGTCGGTCTGGAAGGGGTGCAGGGCGGTGCCGCGTTTTCCGCTGATGCGGAGGGCGGCGATGCTATTACGCATGATGAGGACGCGGTAGAGCAGACCGCCGCTGACCAGCCTGACGAGACCGTCCAGTCGGCAACGGCGACGGACCTTTCTACAATGCCTGAAACCGCCGTCGCAGCCGAAGAGACCTCCGCGACCGACAGCCCTCTGTCCGGAGCGGCGCGGATCAAGGCGGATGTCTCCCGCCGGTCCGGGAGCGTCGAGACCTCGACTGAGCAGGGTCCGGCGGCAGGGAGGGTGGATCCGGCGCGCGTCGGCCTTGGCGAAGGCCCGGCCGCTCAAACCCTGACCGCCTCTCTGGCGCAAATTCGACCACGCCTGCGACCCGAGAGCCTTGCGCTGCAACCCCAACCCGTCGCGCAATCATGCACGGATCCTAGTGCCGTGCGTGACAAGGACATCGCGCGCAACAATGCGGCCTTTGCCGCCGATCCCAACCTTTGCATCACGCAGGAGCGCGTCTCGGAACATGGTCGGACGTGGCACATGGTGGTGATCAGCAATGCCGGTCGCCCGCGCGGGCCGGTCTGGGCAGTACTCCACGACAATGAGAATTCGGCTTTCGACGCGGCGCTTTATTCCGTCTCACGCTACGGCGGCAGGATGGTCGCGCTGGAAACCGGCGAGCGGCGTTCGTTTCAGGGGCAGGATCCCAATCGCAATTTCGGAGCTTCGGCAGGGATCACCGGCCCTTGCCGCGACATGGCCCGCAAACCCGCACCGAAGTTCACGCAAGCCATCAGCCGGCATTTCAGCCGTCAGTTCCCTGTCTTGACCCTGCATAGCAACGACAATGGCCATGTCGGAAACGGCGGGGGCGGCCACATCAGCGCCGCGCGGAGCTCGGCCACGATGAAAGGGATCATGGCCACAAACCCCAAGCGTGGCCTGTCGGATGAGGATAATGCCCTGCTGACCGCCGGCCTGAACCCGTTTGAAGGCGAACCCGCTGCGCAACGTCTTGCTTCCTACCTGGGCCCACGGGGGATCAATATGATTTACGAACACGTGCGCCCGGCAAAGAACGATTGCTCATTTTCCTTTCACACGCTGCTCAACAACCTCGGGGCATATTATAATATCGAAGTTGAGCATGGGCATGTGGATGATCAGAAGGCGATCCTCGACGCGTTGATGGGATATATCGGGGTGCCTCCACTATATTGAACGGGCGCGCGGATTTGACCGGCCGGAGCCTCCGGCGGGGATATTTTTCGAAACCAAAGTGAGCGGCGCCGCGGCGATTGCAGGATCCTCTGTGGATCAGAATTCGAAGTACTCGAATCTGAGGCGACGGCCGAACTGCTTTTTCAGCATGTCGCGCAGGACCGGAGGGCCGCAGAACAGCACGGCCTTGAGGTCACTGTCGGATTTCAGGCCGGGCCAGCGGCCCTTTTCTTCGCTTGCGTGCAGGGTGAAGTTGAAGTTGTTGACACGCGCGGCCGTGGCTTCGAATTCTTTCAAACCGACGGCCTCATCCGGGGTGCGCACAAGGTAGGTCATATCGATTCTGCCACGCAGGTCGTCGGGCATGGAGCGGACGAATGACAGAAACGGCGTGATGCCGATGCCCGCCGCGATCCAGGCTTGCCTGCCGTCTTTGTCGGGGTAGCGGAAATCACCATAGGCACCTTCGACCTTGAGCGTGTCGCCGGCGGCGAGATCCTCGTGCAGGCGTTTGGTGAAATCGCCGAGACCCTTGATGTTGAATTGCACCACCCCGTCCCGGTCCTCACCCCCCGAAATCGTAAAAGGATGCGCCTCCCGCAGGCCGGGCTTGCGGGCCTTGATAAAGGCGAACTGGCCCGCGCGGTGCCGGATGCCGCGACCTTTGGGATGCGCCCGGATGCCGGTGACGCCCATGGATTTTGTGACCTCTTCCACGACGTAGGTGCGGGTGCGCAATTTGCGCAGGACCCAGCCGATCAGGTAGAGCGCGAGGCAGATAGCACCGATGACGCCGAGTATTTCCGCCAATTGCTGGTAGACCGCGGGCATCTTGCGGTTCTGCATCAGGTGGAAGAAGGTCAGCCACCACGCGATGAGGAGACCGTAGTGGGTTATTTTCCACCAGTGATAGGGGATCTTGACCCCCCGGAAGGTCTTGCGCCGGATAGCTGAGAGCGCGCCGAGTCCGGCGAGGACATAAAAGCCGATCTCGCCAGATCTGATCGCCGATTTGCAGAGGTCATCGCAGGCGGCCAGGAATTGCGGAAAAGACGGCGGATTCAGCCAATGCACAACGGCTGCCACCAGGGCGAGGTAGCCGAATTGCCGGTGTTGCAGGAACATCTTGTCCATCCCACCGAATAGGCGTTCGATAGGGGATAGGCGCGATCCGAGAAGCAGGTTCAGCGACATCGACGAAAACGCCAGCATGCCGGCGTAGATCGCGCCCACAGTCGCAAAGTCCTCGGTCGGATTGGCGATGAGCAGGAATGCAGAAATTACGATCATCAAGCCGATCTGCGGCATCCAGCGCAGGACAAGGGCCATATCGCCTCCTTTTTAAATGTATGTTCAGGGTTGGCCCCGTAATACGCAGCAGCCTATGCGCGACAATCCGCCAAGGCAATCGGCACGGGCATCGCAAAATGCCCTGCTATGGCGGAACCCGGGACCGCCATGCGCGTTGATCGGCAGACTTGGGAGAGACGACACCACATGAATCAAGCGAAACCGATTGCCGTCGCTCGTGTCAGCTTGCCGATACGCCGGCCGCGCCGCGAAGTGTTCCTTGCCCTGACAGACCCGGAGATGCTGCGACAGTTCTGGCCGCATGCTGCAGGCCAATCCCAGTTGGAAGTCGGGTTGGTGACGGAATGGCAGATGACGGCCGATGCCCCTTTGGTCTTGGTCAATTGCGTTGAAATGCGGCCCGATTGCCTGATCCGGCTCGATCTGTCGAACGGCGCGCGGATCATGCTGACGCTCGATCGATACGAGGATGGCGGGACGGTGGTGCACTTTTGCCAGTGCGGTTTCGGTCCGGGTGCGGAGTCGCGCGATATTTCCGACGCGTCCCGTGCCGCCGCGCGAATGCTGTCGGATTTGAAAACTTTGCTGGAGCGGGGCTGCGGCACCGACGGGGAAGCGGATTGTTTGCGCATGTCCTGCGCGGCCTGACCCTCTATTATGGGAATGTCCCGCTACGCGGATGAACGGCTCACTTCGCGTGGGCCGTTTTTGCACGTCGCGGTGTTGGGTTCACGCGGATCAAGCTGCGCTAGCGTCATCGGGAGGGCAGCGCGCTTGGTCGTGCCGCTGGTTAGATCGCCGTCGGGCGGCGCTGTTCCCTTCAGTAAATACAGTCCCTTATGGTCCTCAGCGCGACCGCATATGCACGCGAATTAAGCATTTATAGGAAAACCGGCTGGATAGGTGTCTAAAAATTACGCAAACAGCCGCTTTCCGACCCTGGGCCTTCGCCTGATCGTTCCACTGTCTCAGCAAAATGCGTTTGGTGACATCGCAGCCCCGTTGGGGGGCGCAGATGAAACGTGCGGCGGCCTCCATTCGCCAGTCCGGTGCCGGCCGCACGTTGGCAACTTTGCAGTCGCTGCAGGGCATTTAGGGGGGATTCCGTTTGAGATCAAACCATTCTCGTGCCCCGGGCGACGGACAACAGAGGGAACACTCTTTCATGTCGCATTTTCTAAAGACACTTCTCGGCGCTGCCGCCGGTACACTGATGTTGGGGGGCACTGCCATCGCGCAGGACACCATCAAGGTCGGGGTTCTGCATTCGCTTTCCGGGACCATGGCGATTTCAGAGACGACGCTCAAAGACACCATGCTGATGCTCATCGAGGAGCAGAACAAGAAGGGCGGCGTCCTTGGCAAGCAACTCGAAGCCGTCGTCGTCGATCCGGCGTCCGACTGGCCGCTCTTTGCCGAAAAAGCGCGCGAGTTGTTGACCGTCTCGGAGGTCGACGTGATGTTTGGCTGCTGGACGAGCGTGTCGCGCAAATCCGTCCTTCCAGTGATCGAAGAGCTGAACGGCCTGCTTTTCTACCCCGTCCAGTACGAGGGCGAGGAGAGCTCGAAAAACGTGTTCTACACCGGCGCCGCGCCCAACCAGCAGGCGATCCCCGCGACCGACTATTTCCTCGAAGAACTGGGTGTTGAGAAATTCGCGCTGCTCGGCACGGACTATGTCTATCCGCGCACGACGAACAATATTCTTGAGAGCTACCTCAAGGAAAAGGGCGTCGCTGAGGACGACATCTTTGTCAATTATACGCCCTTCGGTCATTCCGACTGGTCCAAGATCGTGGCTGACGTCGTCGCACTCGGCGCCGATGGCAAGAAGGTGGGCGTGATCTCCACCATCAACGGTGACGCCAATATCGGGTTTTACAAGGAGCTGGCCGCGGCAGGTATTTCTGCCGATGACATCCCTGTCGTCGCCTTTTCGGTCGGGGAAGAAGAACTCTCCGGTCTCGACACCTCCAACCTCGTCGGGCACTTGGCTGCGTGGAACTACTTCCAGTCCGCTGACAGCGAGGCGAATGGCGAATTTATCGAGCAGTGGAAAGCTTTTGCCGGTGAAAACCGGGTGACCAATGACCCGATGGAAGCGACTTACATCGGTTTCAACATGTGGGTTCAGGCTGTCGAAGAGGCCGGCACCACCGATGTCGACCCGGTTCGCGAAGCCATGTGGGGGCAGGAGTTCCCGAACCTGACCGGCGGAACCGCCGTCATGGGCACCGACCATCATCTGTCCAAGCCGGTCCTGATCGGCGAAATCATGGATGACGGCCAGTTCGACATCATTTCCGAGACCGAAGAAGTCGCCGGCGATGCCTGGACCGATTTCCTGCCGGAATCGGCTGTTCTGAAGTCGGATTGGAAAGAGTTGGATTGCGGGATGTACAACACCTCGAATTCCACCTGCGTCCAGGTCCAGTCGAACTATTGAGGCGCGGTATCTGACCTTCCGACCTTTCCACTTTCGGCCGTGGCGGCCCCGCGTCGCCACGGCCCCTTCACGACCACCTCAGGATCACGGCTGCCATGCTCCCTCACTCCCTCACCTTTCGTCTTTTGGTGCCGATCCTGGCCCTTGCGCTCACCCTCGGCCTTAGTGCGCCCGCGACGGCACAGGACACATCCGCCCCGATCCAGCAGGTGCTGCAATCGCAGGCCGATCTGATCGAAAAAAGCTCCCGCCGGACTATTGAGCCCGCCATTGCCGCCCTGCGCGACAGCGATCTTGATGCTGCGCAACTGGTGTTGGAGCAATGGCTCGCGCGCGACATGTGGTTGCGGACAGCCGACGGGGTTTTCGTCTACGCTGAAAAGGTCGACCGCGAGACGCTGCGCATCTATGACTTTGCCACCGCAGAGCTGGTCGGCGAGGCACCCGCAGACGACTTCGACCAGATCAAGCCGAATTCGGGGATCCAGGCGCTGATCCGATCGGCGCTGGTGAAATTCCAGCTCTCGGACCCTGACCCTGCGACGCGGATCGCCGCGCTGGATTCGCTTTCACGCGATGGCAACGCCAGCCATCTGCCCGTTTTGCGCGACAGCATTGCCGATGAGCCGGATGCCGACATCAGGGCACGTAAAGACCGTATCGAACGCCTCCTCACGATCACCTATGGGGCAAGCCCAGAGGCCCGCATCGCGGCAATCGAGACGGTGCGCGGAGACCTCGGCGTTGATGTGCGCGGCGCGTTGAACCCGATCCTCGCGACCACGCGGCACGCGGCGACGACGCTGCCCGAGGATGACAACATCGCCCGAGTCTTGCGGCCTGGAGAGGAACTGAGCGAGGTCGAGGCCTACGATCTGCTGGTCGCCACCGACCTCGCTCCGGCGCGCCTGACGAACGACGCACAACGCGAAACCCTTCAGGCGAACATCGTGGACGGCGAAGTCGGGGGCGTGCCGGTGGCCGCACTCGACACCCAATCCGCGCGCGACCGCGCCTATGCCGCCCTGGTGGTGAGCGGAGATGCGCAGCCCGCTGCCACAGCCAGCGACGTGACGGAGGCGGTGGCGCGGCATGTTTTCTACGACACCTACGCCGAGGCGAACCCCGAGGTGACAGAGGCTGCCGAGGCCGCCATCGCCTCTATCGAGCTTCGCGTCGCGATGAGTCAGTTTATCGACCTCTCGCTGGACGCTCTCTCTCTCGCGTCGATCTACTTCCTCGCGGCAATCGGCCTTGCCATCACCTTTGGCGTCATGGGCGTCATCAACATGGCGCATGGCGAATTCATCATGATGGGGGCCTACACGGGCTACGTCGTGCAACAGGTGATCCCGAACTACACCCTGTCGATCATCGTCGCGATCCCCATGGCCTTTGCCGTGACCTTTGCCGCTGGCGTCGCGATGGAGCGCTTGGTGATCCGCTACCTCTATTCCCGCCCGCTCGAGACCTTGCTCGCGACATTCGGCATCTCCATCGCGCTGCAACAGATCGCCAAGAATGTCTTTGGCACGCAGGCGCGGCCGCTCACCTCTCCGGCGTGGCTGGACGGGCAATGGGTCATCAACGACATCATTGGCATATCCAACATCCGGATCGCGATCTTCGTCCTGGCGCTGATCTTTCTCGCCTTCTTCCTCTTCCTGATGAAAAAGACGCGCCTCGGTCTGGAAACCCGCGCGGTGACGCAGAACCCAAAGATGGCGGCCTCCATGGGGATCAACCCGGACCGGGTGAACATGCTGACCTTTGGCCTTGGATCGGGCATCGCCGGAATCGCAGGGGTCGCCATCGGCCTCTATGCCAAGGTGACGTCCGAACTCGGCGCTGACTACATCGTGCAAAGCTTCATGACCGTCGTGGTCGGCGGTGTCGGCAACATCTGGGGCACTCTGCTCGGCGCGACGATGATCGGCTTCCTGCAAAAGGGGATCGAATGGCTTAACCCGTCCAACACGCTGGCCGCCCAGACCTACATGATCGTCTTCATCATCATCTTCATCCAGTTCCGCCCTCGTGGCATCATCGCCCTCAAGGGGCGCGCGGCAGGAGACTGAGCATGATCGTGACCCCACCCCCCGCCAATACCGACGGCGCACCCAAACCGCGCCCGCAATCCGATACTTGCGCTAGGTTTTCCGGGGATCGACCGCAGGGCGGGGGGCAGCGCCTCCTGTTTCCAACGGCACGCACCGCCATTCCAAACAGCCATCAGAGGACGCGCCTGTGAGACAATCCTTCATCATGCGCAACCCGTCGATCCTGATCTTCCTTGCCTGCCTCGCCACCTTCACGCTGGTCGTGACCCTGATGTCCGAGGCGTTCGGGTTCGACATGATCTCCACCTCCTTCGTCAAGACGCTGGGCAAGACGTTGTGCCTTTGCCTTGTCGCTTTGGCGATGGACCTCGTCTGGGGGTATTGCGGGATCCTCTCGCTTGGGCACTTCGCCTTTTTCGGATTGGGTGGCTACATGATCGGCATGTGGCTGATGTATGCACGCACCGAGCTGATCGTCGCAGGATCGCTGGCCAACGCCGCCATCCCGCCGACAGATGCAGAGGTGGTCAGCGCCATCGGCAACCAGATCTTCGGGGTTGTCGGGTCGTCGGATTTCCCACTGATCTGGACCTTTGCCTCCTCCTTGCCCGCCCAGCTGGCACTGGTGGTCATCGTGCCCGGCCTGCTGGCGCTGGTCTTTGGCTGGCTGGCGTTCCGGTCCCGCGTGGCCGGCGTATATCTCTCCATCCTGACGCAGGCGATGACTTTGGCCCTGTCGCTTTACCTCTTTCAGAACGAATCCGGGCTGCGGGGCAACAACGGTCTGTCGGGCCTGCAAAACCTGCCGGGGGTCACGGCCTCGCAGGCGGTCGTCTCGATCTGGTTCCTCTGGGCCTCTGCGCTGGCGCTCGCCATCGGTTACGTCGTGTCGGCATGGGTGGTGTCGGGGAAGTTCGGCTCGGTCGTGCGCGGCATTCGCGACGATGAGGCGCGGGTGCGCTTCCTCGGCTATTCGGTCGAGGGGTACAAGTTGTTCATCTTCACCTTCACCGCCATTATCGCCGCGATTGCCGGGGCGCTCTATTACCCGCAGGCCGGGATCATCAACCCCGGAGAGGTCGCGCCGATCGCCTCCATCTACCTCGCGGTCTGGGTCGCCATCGGCGGTCGCGGGCGACTTTACGGCGCGGTGATCGGTGCGGCGGTGGTGTCTTTGGTGTCCACGTGGTTCACCGGCGGTCAGGTGCCGTCCATCCCTCTCGGGGTCTATACCGTTGACTGGGTGGACTGGTGGCTGGTCCTGCTGGGGGTCAGCTTTGTCCTCGTGACCCTGTTTGCGCCCAAGGGGATCGGCGGTCTGTTTGACCTGATCGCGGGCCGGCTGGCCCCGGACCGGCACGGCGCGGACTACGGACCCGACAAGGGCAGCCTGCAACAAGAGGAGGGGAGGGGATGAGCAACCTACTCGAGGTTTCCGGCGTTTCTGTCACGTTCGATGGCTACCGCGCGATCCGTAACCTCAGCTTTCAGATCGGCAGAGCAGAGCTGCGCGCCATCATCGGGCCGAACGGGGCGGGCAAGACAACCTTCATGGACATTGTGACCGGCAAGACCCGGCCGGACGAGGGGCGGGTGATCTGGGGCGAACGCTCCGTCAACCTGCTCAAGATGTCAGAGGCGAGGATCGCGCAGGAGGGCATCGGGCGCAAATTCCAGCGTCCCACGGTGTTCGAGGATCAGACCGTCTTTGCCAACCTCCTGATGGCGCTGAAGAACCCGCGAGGGTCGTTCCGCTGCCTGTTCTACAAATCGAGCCGCGACGATGGCGCGCGCGTCGAACAACTGGCCTCGGAAATCGGGCTGGAGGACGCGCTTCAGCGTAAGTCTGGCGAGCTTTCGCACGGTCAGAAGCAATGGCTTGAGATCGGGATGCTGCTGGCGCAGGAGCCGCGCCTTTTGCTGGTGGATGAGCCCGCCGCCGGGATGACGCTGGCGGAACGCGAGCACACGACGGACCTGTTGAAGGAGGCGGCCAAGACCCGCGCCGTCGTCGTCGTCGAACACGATATGGAATTCGTGCGGCGATTGGCGTGCAAGGTGACCGTGCTGCACGAGGGCTCGGTCCTGGCCGAAGGGTCGCTGGATCACGTCACCGCCAATCCGCAGGTCATCGAAGTTTATCTGGGACGCTGAGAAATGTTGGATGTCAACGGTTTAACCCTTCACTACGGACAGAGTCAGATCCTGAACGGGATCGACCTTTCGGCTGAAAAGGGCAAGGTCACCTGCATCATGGGGACAAACGGGGTGGGCAAGACCTCGCTTCTCAAGGCGATCTCGGGGACGCATCCACGCAGCGCCGGAGCCATGTCGCTGGACGGAGAGGACCTCGCCCGTCTGCCCGCGCATCACCTCGCGCACAAAGGTATCGGCTATGTTCCACAGGGGCGCATGATCTTTCCGCTGCTCACGGTTCTCGAAAACATGGAAACCGCCTATGCCTGCCTGCCGAGGTCCGAACATCACATCCCGGACGAAATTTACGAGCTATTTCCCATACTGAAAGAGTTTCTGCACCGTCGCGGCGGCGATCTGTCGGGGGGGCAGCAACAGCAACTCGCCATCGCCCGTGCAATGCTGACCAAGCCGAAACTGCTACTGCTGGATGAACCCACCGAAGGCATCCAGCCCAACATCATTCAGCAGATCGGTCGGGTGATCGAATACCTGCGCGACAAGGGTGACATGGCGATCATCCTCGTCGAGCAGTATTTCGAGTTCGCCTATGGCTTGGCGGACAAGTTCTACGTGATGCGCCGGGGCGCGGTCACGACCTCGGGCACCAAGAGCGATCTGACCAAAGAGCAGCTCATGGCCGAAGTTTCGGTCTGATCACTCTCTGAGCGGTCCGGCGGCGTAGGCGGTCAGCCCAGGCCGACGAAGCCGAGGATGACAAGGACGATGACAACGAGGCCGACGATGTAGATGACGCGATTCACGGCAATCTCCCAATTTTGTGACTATCTGGGGGACCAACGACCGAGGCTGCAAAAAGGTTGCGACGGCTGGACCTTGCACTGCTGTCTTGTGCCGCTCGTACCCTAGAGATCAGATGTCGATCCAGATTGTCACCGGTCCGTCATTCACCAGCGATACCTGCATATCCGCGCCAAACCGCCCGGTCTGAACGGCAAGACCCTGCGCCTGCAGGGCCTGGCTGAAGAGGGTATAGAGCCGTTCGCCCTCCTCCGGCGGCGCGGCTGCGGAAAAGCCGGGGCGGTTGCCGCTGTGCGTATCCGCCGCAAGGGTGAACTGGCTGACGACAAGCGCAGAGCCGCCGATGTCGAGGATCGACCGGTTCATCTTGCCCATCTCGTCGTGGAAAATCCGGCATTTCGCGACCTTGGCCGCCAGCGTTTCAGCCTTGGCCTCGGTATCGCCGCGCATTGCGCAGACCAGAATCGTCAGGCCGGGACCGCAGGCGCCGACCACATCGCCATCAATGCGGACCTGCGCCTCGCTCACCCTTTGCAGCAGGGCGCGCATTACCCTCGGATATCCAAGATCTCTGCCATGTCGGCCCGTTCCGTGCGGAAGTTGTTGGCCGGATGATCAGGGTCTTCATATCCAAAGGTGATCGCGCAGAGGATCAAGCGGTCCTGCGGCACCGACAGCACCTCGCGAATGACGGGAGCATGATTTGCCACAGCGGCCTGCGCAATCGTGGCGACGCCGAGCGCCTGCGCAGCCAGACAGAAGGCCATGAGGAAGGCGCCGCAATCTAGCGCACCATACGCCCCGAGTTCCCGGCCGGACGTCAAGATCGCCGTATGGGGCGCGCCGAACATGCGAAAGTTTTCCTGCGCCTGACGGAATGACCCTTCGCGGTCGCCCTTGGTCACTCCGACCGCCTCATATAGCTGCCAGCCACAGGTGCGCCGCCGTTCAAGGTGCGCACCGGAATAGCCTTCGGGCCGGGGCAGATCCGAGGATCCTTCGCGTGTCGTTGCGGCTTCGACCAATGCGTCGCGCAATTGCACCGTTTGCGCGCCGCGTGTCACGGTCAGATGCCAGGGCTGGACGTTGCACCACGACGGCGCGTGGCGGGCGGTTTGCACGATCTGTTCGATCACGTCCTCGGGAACCTGGCGATCCTGGAACCCGCGACAGGAAAATCGTGTCGTCATCAGTTCTGTCAGCGTATCGAAAGTTGTCATATGGTCCTCACTGCATTGTTGGGTGTCATGTCCCCTCGGCGCTCGCGATTACTATCCCTGCGCCATGAAGAAGCCGACGATGCCCGCGACAATCAAACCGGCGATGACCGCCAGCGCGATTTTCCATTTGGACCAGGGACGTTCGCCCTGCACCCGCCCGGTGCGGCCATTGACGACAAAACGGTAGGTCTTGCCACGAAACTTGTAGGCGGCCAGCCAGACCGGCAGCAGGATATGCTTGAACGTCACATCCGACACGGCCGTCTGAACGCCATGCACGCGCTGGCGATCCCCGCCGATGTCGAACCGCACGTCGCGGTCGATGGTCCGATCCATGATCTCTCGGGCCTCGGTGTAGCCTTCGCTTAGCTCGACCTGATAGCCCTCGGCCCGGAAACCCGCCAGGAATTCGGGCGCGTATGGTTTCAGCGCGGACAGGTCCCATGGTTCAAGCGCATCGGTGTATTTCTTGGGTAGGGATTTCGAGGCCAGCACGAGGATGTCGTCGAAAAACCGCGATACCCGACCCGAGGCCGGTGACCATCTGATCTTTTGCACCTGAACCTGCGTCGGCTTGCCGTCGCGCACCACGGTTTGTGTGACATAATAGATTGTGCCGCGTTCCCCGCGATAGGTTGATTTCGTGTCCGCATCAAAGGTCCAGTAGGGCACGTAGACGCCATCCATCTTGCGTCCCTTGCGGGCATAATCACGCAAGCCGTTGGGCGCGAACCACAGCCCGCCGAGCCAATCGCCCATGGCGTCATGAGCCTCGCGTTCGGTCAGCGCGAAGGGTAGGACGCCGCGCGGCTTGATATGGCGGTGAAGCCCGGTGTCCGTGACCACCGGTGTCGCGCAAAACGGACATTCCCGGGCGTGGGTGTCGGCGTCAAATTCAACCTCGGCCCCGCAGTTGGGGCATTTGGACACCCGCGTGACCTCGATTTCCGCCTCGGGCAGGCGGGCCTCGATAGCTGCGCGGAAATCCAGTTCCACAATGCCACCCGTTGGGGCGGCGGATTCGACCAGGGGTTCGGTGTTGCCGCAGTGATCGCAGATCAACAGCCCCTCGGCAGGGGCATAGCGGTAATCCGCGCCACAGTTGGGGCAGGGGAAACGGTGGTCCTGGGTCATGCTCTCTCCGCTCGGCTTGGGCGAACGGTAATGTGGTTCGCGACGAGGCTAAACCCCGATTAGTTAATTCGATGGGGAGGAGGCTGATGACACCTCGCCCGGCGTGGTCCGGTCGCAGGGCGCGGGTTGTGCCGGATCGCCACCCTCACCCCTCCCCGATGCGGCCGGTTACGCGATGTTCATAACTGACGAGCTGCGCGATCTGATGCGACGCAGCAGTGGTGTAGCGGATGAGGTGACAGAACAGGCGCGCCTCGTCTGGGCGCGGCCAGTAGCGGCCCGAAACGGAGCCGCTTTTGCCTTGCGTCGCCACTTGGGAAATTTCCACCCGATGAGGGTGCGGTAGTGAGTTCAAAGCCTTGCGGATTCTGGCGCGACCCGACAGCGCCCCGTCAGGGCGGTCCCAGACCGCGTTTTCCGCGAGCACGTCACCGGGCAGGCCGCCGGCCCCCAGAAGCGCCAGCGCGATGTCCTGCGCGCGGGCGTCCTTGTCCGGGGGGCCGGTGTCCGCAGTGCCGGTATCCCCTGTGTCGGTTTCGGCGGGCGGAGGCGTCACGCGCCGGGCGGCGGCGGTGGCGGCATCACGGTGAACAATTGCGCCAGTTCCGCGATATCCTCGGCCCGTTTCCAGCCGTCCTGACCGGCGGTCCAGACCATCGATTCACGGCTAAAGCCGCCTTCGGTCACCATCCGGCCCAGCCGGGCCTTGGAGTAGGGGCCGCTGGTCTGCCCGTCCTTTGCGATATGCCACACGTGCTCGACGGGCGGCGGCGGTGGAGGAGGTGGCGCGGCAGCGGCGGGCTGGCTCGCGGGTTGAGGACGCGCGCCCCAGGGTCCGGCATTGGCCATCTGGTTCGCCATCGCCATGCCCATCCCCATGCCAAGCCCGGCACCCATGCCGCCGTCGCCGCCGGGATTGCTGGCCGCCGCCGACATCGCCTCGGCCGTGGAGAACTGCGTGAACTTGTTGAGATCGCCAATAATGCCCATTGAAGTCCGCTTGTCCAAAATCTCTTCCACCGCGGGAGGGAGGGAGATGTTCTCGACGTATAGCTCGGGGATCGACAGCCCGTATTCGGCAATGGTGGCCGAGATTTCCTGCGCGACCATCTTGCCCAGATCGGCGGTATTCGCGGCCATGTCGAGGACCGGGATCCCCGACCCTGCAATCGCGCGCGAGAATTCCTGCACAATGATGTTGCGGATCTGAAAGCTGATCTCGTCCATGGTGAATTCGCCGTCCGTGCCGACGATTTCCGTCAAGAAGCGGCCCGGATCGGTGACGCGGATCGAATAGGTCCCGAAGGCGCGCAGGCGCACCGGCCCGAATTCGGGATCGCGCGCCATGATCGGGTTCTTGGTGCCCCACTTGAGGTCGGTGAACCGGTTGGTGGAGACGAAGTAGACCTCGGACTTGAAGGGGGATTTGAACCCGTGGTCCCAATGCTGCAGCGAGGTCATGATCGGCATGTTGTTGGTTTCGAGCATGTAGAGCCCCGGCGTGAACACATCCGCCAGTTGCCCCTCATGAACGAAGACCGCCGCCTGTCCCTCGCGGACCGTCAGCTTGGCGCCGTACTTGATCTCGTGGCCCTCACGCTCGAACCGCCAGACCAGCGTGTCGCGGGTGTCGTCCGTCCAGTGAATGACGTCGATGAACTGGCCGCTCAGGAAATCCAAAATGCCCATGTCAGGCCTCCTTGTCTTACGCTTGTCTCAACTCTCGCCGCCGGTCAGCGCGACCGCCATCTGGGTCACGATCGGGCGGGCTTCTTCTGCGCTCATCCCCGGACGCAAACGCGGATCGTACAGCATTTTCAGCAGCTTCTCGTCATGTGTCGTCAGCAACGCAAATTCGTCGTCATCGTTGAAAATTGAGGGTCGTGCTTGCGGGCTGTCGTTGGCGAGGCCCAGGCCCTGGGCCAGTTCCTCGTGATAACAGCTCTTGCGGATCAGATCGGGATGTTCGGCGCGCACTAGCGCAATCGCCTGACCGTAGCTATAGGGTTCGCCGTCCTTGGAAAAGGCGACGACCAGGCAGTGAATGGCGCGCGGCAAGCGTTTGAAAATTCCGAGTGAGGCGCCTGAAATCCCCGGAACCAGCTGCTGGACACGCGCGACCACTTGATCCCGGTCGTCCTCGCCCATGACAAGCACGTGGAAGTTGCCGCCCGAGGGCACAAAGCTGATCGGATGGCCGGTGGCCCGCGCCAGACGCGCGGAATAGCCGCGGATCGTGGCGGTGTCGCGGTCGCGCAGCGCCTGCGGAACCGAAGCGCCGTATTCCACATCGACGCGCACCGGATCGGGCCAGCGCCGCAACCGGGCCGGCGCGCCATTGCTGCCGCGCAACCCACCGCCACGGACATATTCATCGTAAAACACGATGCGTTCAAAGTTCGCAGCCAGTTGGCGACTGTTAAAGGGCGTATCGACACCGCCGCCATCAGTGCGCAGCAGGCCCTGGGTCAGTAGATCCGCCTGGAATGACGCGTAGTAGCGGCGCAGCAATTCGCTCTCGGGCGAGGGTTTGCGCGCCTCGGGTTCTGTCGGGGCGGGCTGAGCGACAGGGGTGGGCGTTGCGGGCACGGGCGGCGGTGGCGCGCTCATCTGACAGCCGGCCAGAACCGCCAGACCCAGACCGGCGGGCAACATCTTGCGGCGCAGCACCATCCCCGTTCCTTCCCTGGTCATGTTACGCCTGCGGAACCGCGGTGGCGGAGGTGTCGCCGACGCCGTCGCGGCGCGCCTTGGCGGCAGCAAGCGTGTTGCGCAATTCGGTTTCCATCGTCTTTAATTCGGTTTCGGCGGCGGCGCGACGGGCCTTGCCTTCGTCCGCGATCTGAAGGCTCTCCTGAATCGTGCCGATCAGGTCCGCGTTGGCCTGTTTCACGGCCTCGATGTCAAAGACGCCGCGCTCCATCTCCTGACGGATCACCTTGTTGCTGTCGCGCAGGTTCTTGGCGTTGGAGGTCAGCAATTCATTCGTCAGGTCATTGGCCTCGCGCACCGCGCTTGCCGCCTCGGCAGAGCGTTGGATGGTCACGGCCTGCGCCAACTGCGTCTCCCAGAGCGGGACGGTATTCACCAGCGTCGAGTTGATCTTGGTCACCAGCGACTTGTCGTTTTCCTGAACCAGACGGATCGAGGGCAGGGACTGCATCGTCACCTGCCGCGTCAGTTTCAAATCGTGCACCCGGCGTTCCAGGTCGTCGCGCGCGGCGCGCAGATCGCGCAACTCCTGCGCTTGCATGACCTTTTCGCCCTCGGGCGCGGCCTCGACCGCGGCCTCCTTGGCGGGAATGTCAGTCGCGTCGAGCCGGGCCAGTTTTTCCTCACCGGCCGCGATGTAGACGCCGAGTTCGTCATAAAACGTCAGCGTCTTTTCATAAAGCAAATCCAGTGACTTGATGTCCTTGAGCAGCGTATGTTCGTGTTTCAGAAGATCTTCGGTGACGTGGTCGATCTGGTCCTGCACCTCTTCGAACTTGGCGGTGAACCTGGCAAAGGGCGCGGCGCGGCCCATCAGCTTTTCCCAGAACGAACGCTCGCGGCGGACGTCCAGTTCCGAGATTGAAAACCCCCGGATCGTCGAGACGATAGAGCGCAGGGAGTCCCCCGCAGGGCCGACATCCTTGTTGCGCACATCCGCCAGCATGGCCTGAGAGATTTCCTGCAACTCGGCCTGCGCGCCAGAGCCAAAGCGCACGATCGAGCCGGTGTCCGTCATGTCCAGCTCACCGATCCGCTTTTCGATCTCGGCGCTGGTCTGGGGGTCAGCTTCGGCCAGCGGTACCAGCGCGTCATGCGCCTTGGGTTCGGGCAGGACCACGGCGGTCACCTCTTCGACCTCTTTGACGGTTTCAGCGGCCTTGGCGCGAATCTGGTCGGACATCAATATTCTCCACTATTCCGGGCGGACGCCCTCACGCTGCAGACGCTCGCGCAGCACTTCGATTTCAACGGTCATGTCGCTGGCGTCATTCGACAACATCTTTGTGGTCCGCGCGGCGAAATTCTGTTCCAGATCATTCAGCAGCGCTTCGTAATTGGTGCGGGCCTCGGGATCAGGGTTGCGCGCATAGAGGTCCGCAAATTTCTCGGTCGCGTCGCGTGCGCCCTGCAGGTAGATCCCCAGGTACTTGCGCGCGCCGGAAAGGTCGCGCGGATCATTTTCGACGGTGCGGAACAGATCGCGGGCAACGTCCTGAAACTGCGCGACGCGGGCGTCCAACTTGCGATCCTGCGCGCGCTTGATGGCGGTGGACATGGCCGTGAGATGCGCCTCGCCAGTCTCTACGGCACGGGCGACGCGGTCGTTTTGGTGCTGATCGACGCCTGCCATCCCCTTGCTGCGCATCGGATCGATCCCGAAGGCGAGGCTGTGCAGGACCGCGCCGAGGACAGCAAAGAGCACGCCCTCGACCACGCCGTGACCGGCCAGCCCGACCGCACCCAGACCGAGGCCCATGAGGACCGAACCCAGCAGTTTGCGGGGCATCGCGGGGCGGCGGGCGACCTTGCGCGCTTCAAAGGCTTCCTGCGCTTTGATCCCCTCGCGGGTCAGCCAGGCCGACAGGATGAGGATGCCGAAGGCGACGAGATACGCAGCCATATTCACCGGGGAGGAGGTGAACGCCTTCCATATCAGTGGAAAAGGGACGAGGAACAATAGGTTAACGCGCCCGCCCGCGCGGGTCCGCCTCGCCCCGCGGAATGAGCCGCTCGCCGACGTCGGGCCGGGTGCACCTGTGTCCTTGTGCCCTTTGGGGCTGAACTCGCCACCGAAACGCTGTGCCATTACGCCCCCGCCGTCAGGGTTGCGTAAAGCGTGAGGGCCACCAGTAAAAAGAAGGCCAGTTTTTGTAATCCGTTGCCGGTCATGCCATCCCCGTTACATTGGCCCGCTACCTTGGCGTCCCGGAATATATGGGATCGAAATACACCAATGGTAACCCCATGCCTAGCCTCAGTCCTTCTTTGGACGGCGCCGTGTCAGTTTCGGACGCTCATCTGTCCCCCAGGGGGCGTCACCGCCCGAATGCGGTTTGCCCTGGGATCGCGCGCCGCTAGCCTTGGCCCCGCCGCGCGTTGGTTTGCCACCCTTGGCTGGGGTGCCGGGTTTGCCTGAAGTTGACGGAGAAATCTTCCCGTCCGGTTTATGCGTGTGTTTTGCGCCCGGTTTACCGCTGGACTTTGCATCCGGAGTGCCGCTGCGTTGTGCGCCTAAGCTCGCGCCGCGATGTCCCGTGGCGGCATCGTCCCGACCCTTGCCGGTCGGCCCGCGGGTTGCACGCGGCGCGCCGGGTTTGCTGCCCGCCTTGCCACGGGTCAGGGTACGTGTCGGGCGCGGCGCGGCGTCGCTGTCATCCTCCAGACCCAATTGATCGCGAAGCACGCGGCGGCGCACCTCCTCAACAGCGCCAGCGGCCAGCGGGCCAAGCTGGAAGGGGCCATAAGACACCCGGATCAAACGGTTGACCACGAGGCCGATATTCTCCATCGCGCGGCGTACCTCACGGTTGCGCCCCTCGCGCAGGCCCACGGTCAGCCAGGCATTCGCGCCCTGGGTGCGGTCCAGCGTGACCTGCATCGGCTGGAAGGTCTCCCGGTCGACCACGATCCCCTCGCGCAGCGGGGCGAGGGTGGCGTCCGTCGGATTGCCCTTCACCCGAACGCGGTAGCGGCGCAGCCATCCGGTCGAGGGGAGTTCCAGCTTGCGCTTGAGCCCGCCGTCGTTGGTCAAAAGCAGCAAGCCTTCGGAGTTCAGATCGAGCCGCCCGACCGACATCACCCGCGGCATGTCCTCGGGCAGATCGTCGTAGATCGTCGGCCGCCCCTGTTCGTCCTTGTTGCTGGTCACGAGACCCGTCGGCTTGTGATAAAGCCAGAGGCGTGCAGGCTCCGGCGCATCGAGAGGGCGACCATCGACCGCGATCCGATCCTTGCCGGTGACGTTCAGCGCCGGGGTCTCGATCTTGCGCCCGTTGACGCTGACCCGTCCGGCGGCGATCATCCGTTCGGCGTCACGCCGCGAGGCAATGCCCGCGCGCGCCAAAACCTTGGCGATGCGGTCTCCGGGCGGGGGCTTGGCGGGCGTGTCACTCATAATTTCGGCTTACCCGCTTTCGCGCGCTTGCGAAAGCCGGGATCGTGCGGCTACGAGGGGATGATGTTCACCACCTTCATGGATCAGGCGCTGGAAGAAGCGCGCGCCGCCGGCGCAAGGGGCGAGGTGCCGGTCGGCGCGGTGCTGGTCGACGCGCAAGGTCAGGTCGTCGCGCGCGCCGGAAACCGCACGCGCGAATTGTCGGACCCCTCGGCCCATGCCGAGATGCTAGTGATCCGCCAAGGCTGCGCGGCGGCGGGCACCGAACGGCTGACCGGGCATGACCTCTACGTCACGCTGGAGCCCTGCGCGATGTGCGCGGCAGTGATCGCGGCAGCACGGATCGGGCGGCTCTACTACGGCGCGGCGGACGAGAAATCCGGAGGGGTCGGGCAGGGCGCGCGCGTGTTTTCGCATTCTCAGTGCCATCACGTGCCAGAGGTCTATGACGGAATCGGCGCGAGGGAGTCGGAGGGCTTGCTCAAGGTGTTCTTTGCGGGGCGGCGGTAGAGGCGGATTGCTTTGGCGTGGCTGCGGCGTGGCAGGTGAAACGGGGGCGCTGCCCCCGCACCCCCGAGATATTTAAAAAACCCAAGTGAGGATATGGGGCGCGATCAGAAGGTCTGATCGTAATCGCCGACTGCGGGTTCGGTGCGGATGACGATGTCGATCTCGTCAAAGATCGCGCGCAGCTCTTCTTCGGACTCGGCACTTTCGCAGACCACGACGAGGTTGGGTGTGTTGGAGGAGGCGCGGACCAGCCCCCAGGACCCGTTGTCGAGGATGACGCGGGCGCCGTTGACCGTCACCACTTCCTTGATCGGGCGCCCGGCGAAACTTTCGCCGGCTTCGGCCTTGGCGGTGAGCCTCGCGACGAGCCGATCGAGGATGTCATATTTTTCGGTATCGGAGGCATAGGGGGACATAGTCGGGGTCGACCAGGTCTTTGGCAGGGCCTTGCGCAGATCGGACATGGATTTGTCGGGATTGCGGTCCATCAGTTTGCAGATCTCCACCGCGACCCGCATCCCGTCGTCGTAGCCGCGACCTATGGGCTCGGCGAGGAAATAGTGACCGGATTTCTCGAACCCAGCCAACGCACCGAGTTCATGCACCCGGCGTTTCATATGGCTGTGCCCGGTTTTCCAGTAGTCCGCCTTGGCATCATTGGCGATGAGGTCGGGATCGGCGGCGAAGAGGCCGGTGGATTTCACGTCCGCCACGAAGGTCGAGCCGGGGTAGAGCTTGGAGAGGTCGCGCGCCATGATGACGCCCACCTTGTCGGCAAAGATTTCCTCGCCCTCGTCATCGACAACGCCGCAACGGTCGCCGTCCCCGTCAAAGCCAAGGGCAAAATCCGCGCCGGAGGCCGTCACGCTGGCCGACATGTCGTGCAGCATTTCCATCGCTTCGGGGTTCGGATTGTAATGCGGGAAGGTGTAGTCGAGGGTATTGTGACTTTCGACCACCTCGACCCCGAGGCGGCGGAAGAGGTCGGGCGCAAAGGCCGCTGCGGTGCCATTGCCAGTGGCGCAGACGACCTTGAGCTTGCGCGTCATTTTGAAATCACCGACGAGGTCATCCATGTAGGCGTCCCAGACCTTGTCGACAAAGGTGTAACCACCACCCTCGCGCGGCTCGCCCTTGCCGTTCAGCACAATGTCGCGCAGCTCTGCCATCTCGTCCGGGCCGTGGGTCAGAGGCATCTCAAACCCCATCTTGACCCCCGTCCAGCCATTGGGGTTATGCGAGGCCGTCACCATCGCCACCGCCGTACCGCCTAGGTGGAAGGAGGAGAAATAGGCCATCGGGGTGATACAGGGGCCGATATCCTTGACCGTCACGCCAGCCTGCATCAGCCCGAGCATCAGCGCGTTCTTGATGGTCAGCGAATAGTCCCGGTAGTCATTCCCGACCGCGATCACCGGCTTGCGGCCATGGCGGAACATCTGCGTGCCGATCCCGAGTCCAAGCGCGGTGATCCCCGGCAGGTTGATGTCGTCGGGGTACTTCCAACGCGCGTCGTATTCGCGAAACCCCGTCGGGGTCATCATCGGATCCCGCAGGAATTCCCAGGTATTCGGTGTCACGTCTGCAATCGGTTTGGTCATGGGAATCTCACTTCTAAATACTTTGGGTTGGGTCCCGAGCGCTGTTTACTCAATCAGGAACCGGGATGTCACGCGACCAAGGAAATTCGCGCGAAGATGACGAATTTTGCCGCCGGGCAGGTCCGGTTTTAGCCGAACTTGCCGATACTTTCAGCATCTTGTCTCGCCAATATCAGGAAGACACCTGTTCGCGTAGGATCGACGCGGTCAGCGAGATCATCAGGTAGACGCCGCCGAGGATCAGGAATGCGAGGATCGTATTCTCGAATTTGCGCGGATAGCTCGCATCCTCTGCCGCCACCGGATTGACGGAGGTGGTGAGGTAGCGGACCTGGCGATTGGCCTCCAGCTCTGTCTGCTTTTCGTTCTGCAGGGCGGATTGCAGGAACATATCGGCAGTGACGAGGTCAGCCTGCGCCATCTGGATGCGCGCGGCCTTTTCGGCGAGGGAGGAATCGCCGCTCGTCGCGTTTGACATCTCACCGTTGAGTTCGTCGACCAACGCTTGCAGACGCCGGATATCGCCGCGCGTGCCATCGACCTTCGCCGCGTTCGGGCGGCGGTTGTCGAGCAGCGCCTGCAAGGTCAGTTCCTTTTCCTGCAACTGGGTCTGGTAATTGGAGATCTGCGTGCGGAGCGACGCGATATAGCCCTCGGGATCGATAAAGTTGCCTTCTTGGAGACGCACGAGAGCTTCCTGTGCGACGCGGCGTTCCTCCTTGGCGCGTTCCAGGCTGGCGCGAGCCGTGGCCATGCCATCCTCGCGTTTGCGGCGCGACAGCTCATCCACCCGCTCTTCGGCGTAGTCGATCAGATGGCTGGCGAATTGTGCGGCGATTGCGGGGTCGGCGGCTGCGACCTCCATGCGGATCACACCTTCGGAGGGGTCATAGCTGATCTTGACGAATTTCTTGTAGACCTTGTAGGCCGCCTCGTTCGACGGGCTGTCGGTGAGGCGCTGGATCGGGTCGATCCAGGGCTGGCTGAAGTGTTCCTTAAAGCCCATGTCCTCGTCCAGACGGACCATGGCATCCTTGGATTGCAGATAGCTTTGCACCGCGATCGCATCCTGATTGGTCGCGAACTGGGTACCCTGGAGCAGACCGCCCATGGCCCCGCCGCCAGCGCCGTCGGCCTGCAGGATCAGGAATTCCGCCTTGCTGGCATACATCGGGGTCGCGATGGCATAAAAATAATAGGCCGCCAGAAGCGTCGGGGCAAAGACGAAGAAGGCCAGCCGCGTGAACAACAGCAACATCCGCTTGCGACGGCGCCGCGCGATGTCGCGCTGGATTCCCATGATCTCACTGGCGCGTCGCTCTGCGGGATTAACTTCGGTCGAGGGCAGTTGCACCTGATCCAGCGGAATGGTGCGCGGAAGATTTCGGCCGGTGCGGGCGGGCAACTGCGCATTCCCTGCGGTTCCGCCCTGACCATCGGCCGAGCCGGGTACGACGAGTTCCAGCATGTTGGTTGGCTTGAAGGGATCGATGCCCTTGGCCCGTAGCTGGCGCACGGCATCGTAATCGGAGGTCGGCGCCAACCCGTATTTCTGTGCGACCCGGCGGGCCATGCGCAACTGTCGACCCGTCAGGCCTTCTTGCTTGATGGTGTCGAGGTCGGTTTCGCCCTGCATCTCGGCGGCGGAGGATACCTGGCCTTCCCGCGTCGCATTGGATGTGCTGCCGGGGTTCGCCGGTGTTCCTGCGTCTGCGTCGGGGCCATTGGACGAGCGTACGGGGGAGGGGCGATTGGATGCACCGCGCGAGGTATCGCTGGCCCCGCTGGCCGGGGTATCCTGAGTGGCATCTGCTTTGCCCGCCTTGAGGGCCGCCAGTGCGGCCGCGCGCCGCTTGGCCACGTCGGACATCGACGGTGTCGCGGGAGGGGCGGAGCCTTCGCCATTGGGTGCAGCAGCCTCCGGCGACGCGCCTGTGGCCGGGCCCGAGGAAACGCCCGCAGCCGTGCCGTCGGTCCGTTTGATGCGAAATTTTCTAGCCTTGGGTTTCGTAGTCATAGAGCTCTTTCGCTTCTTCCAAGGAGTCAAACATATGCAATTGGCCGCCCGCCAACACGGCAGCTTCGCTGGCGAATTTCTGCAAAACGTCGGGCTGGTGCGACACGATCACCACGGTCGTCGTACGCAGGCGTTCCCGAAGGATTTCGCCGGCCTTCCGGTTGAAGTCCACATCCGTCGAGGATGGCATGCCTTCGTCGATCAGATATATGTCGAAATCCAGCGCCAGCATCAGCGAGAACGAGAACCGCGCCCGCATCCCCGATGAATAGGTGCCGAGGGGTTGGTCAAAATACTCGCCCAACCCGCAGAGCCAGCGGCAATAGGCTTCCACGTAATCCGGGTCGAGGCCGTAGATCCGCGCGATATAACGCGAGTTTTCCATGGCGGAATGCTTGTTCACAACGCCGCCCATGAACCCGAGCGGGAAGGAGATGCGGCAGCCACGCCGGATCTCGCCCTCGTCCGGTTTTTCCAGCCCCGCCATCATGTTGATCAGGGTCGTCTTGCCGGTGCCGTTCGGTGCGAGAATGCCAAGAGAGCGGCCAAGCTCCACCCGGAAGGAGACTTTTTCCAAAATCACCTTGCGTTGAGAGCCTGTCCAGAAGGACTTGCTGACATTCTCGAATTCGAGCATCACTTGCTCCGGTTCTGCTCTTCCGCACGCCTTTAGCGGAGTATTTGTTAGCGGCGTTCAGGGTCTTTGACCCAATATGCCGGAATTTCCCCGCTGATGCCAAGCCAAGACGTCGATATTGTGGCAAAACGACAAGAAATCCGACTCCGAGGCGCCGGATTTCTGTCAATGAGTTGCGATGCTGCGCTCAGCCTTCGATTTTCTGAACCCGTGTCAGCTTGCCCGCGATGATCGAAATGATCGCTGCGAAGAAGCTGAAGAGAGCGCCCATCTTGGCTGCATCCTGCACCGGACCCGGATCAAAGGCGACCGCGGCGATGAACAGCGAGACGGTAAAGCCGATGGCAGCGACGCAGCCGATCACAAAGAGGTCGATGACCCGCATCCCTGCCGGCAGCCCGAGCTTCAGTGGTCTCGCCCCGATCCAGCCAAACAGCATGATCCCCAATGGTTTGCCGATAATCAGACCCGCCAGCACCAGCCAGGTCGGCCCGCCGATTGCGTTGAACTCAACCCCCGCATTCAGCAGCCCGAAGAAGAACAGCACGATCTCGACCGGGTGTTTCAACCCGTGTTCGATGTGGTTCAGCAGGTCGGTCAGATATTGCTCTGCCTCGGAAAAGATACCAAAGGCGCGATCGGCATGCGGGATCGTCGGTACGATCGGCAAGAGGCCGAGTGCCGGGTGAATCCCCGCCTGCTGAAAGCCGTACCAGGACAGGCAGCCGGCGATGAGGTAGGGCCAGAACCCTAATATGCGACGCACGAACGATGATTTCGGCCGGTCCTGATCGCCAACATCCAGGCGGCGCGGCAACCAGTTGAACAGCACAAAGACCGCAATGGCCGCGCCAAGCGACAAGAGCAGCCATTCCGGGGCCAATTCGCCCGAGGGATAGAAGACCGCCAGAATGATCAGGCCGGCGGCGTCATCCGCAATTGCCAAAAGCAACAGGAAGCGCACTGCAGGGTGGCCCGCACCAAAGACGATCCGACCAATGAGGTAAGAGAATGCGATGTCGGTAGCCGTCGGAATCGCCCAGCCATTGGCAACGGCTGAATAGGTTTCGGACCCCATCACCATAGCAAGGCCGAGGTAGACGGCGACAGGTCCGAGCATCCCGCCGAGCGTTGCAAACAAGGGGGTGGCCGCCTTTTTGCCGCGCAGCGAGCCCTCTTTCAGGATCACGGCTTCCCAGACTTCCTTGGCGGCGATGGCAAAGAAGAACGCCATCAGCACATCGTTGACGAGATAGTGCAGGGTCAGGGTGCGGTGCCCATCGTGCAGATGCCCGATAAAGCCGTCTTCCCAGATCACGAAGTCAACGAAATGGTGATAGCTCGTGGCATCCGTATTCGCCCAGATCAGGGCGATGATGGCTCCGAAGATTAAAAGCAGCGAATAATTGGTAACGAAATTCCAGACGCGATACATGCGGCCCCCGATCCCTGATTTGCGGCATGGTTTAGGGCAATTCCAAAAGGCTCACAACAGGCTAGATGGCCACGGATCACAACAATTGTTCAGTGGCCAAGGGCCCGAGGCGTGCGCGTCGGCCATATCAACGCCGGGCGGCCTCCCCCTTTACCTCTGCGTATCGCGGTGCATCATCTAGGGCATGACCGAGCTTGCCGATCAGATCCGGGCCTGTCGCATCTGCGCCGAACGCTTTGCTGCGACCGCGACGCGTCATCAGCCGCGCCCGGTGCCCTGGTTCCGCCCTGCCGCGCGGATTTTGATCGCGGGGCAGGCGCCTGGGCTTCAGGTGCACCAAAAGGGGCGGCCCTTTGATGATCGCTCGGGTGATCGGCTGCGTGACTGGATGGGGGTCGACCGTGCGACGTTCTACGACAGGGATCGCGTGGCGGTGGTGCCCATGGCGTTCTGCTTTCCCGGTTATGACGCCAAGGGGTCCGACCTGCCGCCGCCGCCGGTCTGTGCGGCGACATGGCGTGACCGGGTGATGGAAACGCTGCCGGATGTCCGGCTGAAGTTGATTGTCGGGGCCTACGCCATGCGTTGGCATCTGGGGGTGAGGGGACGGATGACGGACATTGTGCGCGACTTTCCCCAATATCCGGCGAACTTCATCCCCTTGCCACACCCGTCCTGGCGCAATACCGGATGGCTGCAGAAGAATCCGTGGTTCGAGGCCGACCTGCTGCCGGTGTTGCGACGGCGGGTCAAGGAGGCGTTAAGTGACTGAGATGACCCCGATCGACGAGGCGCATGCCGCGATGCAGGCCGCGCCCGAGGATGATACGGTTCGCCTGCGGTTCTACGAGCGGCTGGCTGACAGCGAGTTGTTCCTGATGCTGACCGAAGAAGCGCAGGGCGACACCATCACCCCCGATCTGTTCGAACTGCCGGACGCGACCTTTGCGCTGGTCTTTGACCGGGCCGAACGGTTGTCCGGATTTGCCGAAAGCGCGGTGCCTTATGCGGCCCTTTCCGGGCGCGCCATCGTGGGAATGCTGGCGGGGCAGGGGATCGGGCTGGGCCTGAACCTCGAGGTCGCGCCGTCCTCAATCCTGATGCCGCCCGCTGCGATCGACTGGCTCGCCGCGACTCTGGCCGAAGCGCCCGCAGAGGTCGAGGAGCGAATCGCCGAATTCTCCCGCCCCGCCGGGTTGCCGGAAAGCCTGCTGCGGGCGCTTGATACCAAGCTCGCCTTGGCACGCGGGTTGGCCCGGACTGCCTATCTGGTGGGCACCACCTCCGAAAGCGGGGCGAAGGGGCATCTGCTGGCCTTCATCGCCGCCAAGGACGAGGCGCGCGGCGCGCTGGCCAAGGCGGCGGGCGAGGCGCTGACCTTCTCGGGCCTCGACGCGGGCGTTCTGGACGTCGGTTTCTTCGCCGCGCAAGATTCGAGCGCGGCGGCGCTGGCGCGGCACGGCTTGCGCTTTGACCTGCCCGCTGCGCCGGAGCCCGCGCGGGCGGTGCCGGTCGCCCCCGGCAGCGATCCGAACAAGCCGCCGATATTGCGTTAGGCCGGGGAGGTCGGCGTTGCCGTGGCCTCTCCGTCGCGAAGGTCGAGAAAGCTGACCTCGTGAGCGATGCCGCCGCCGGATGTGATGTACCATGAGCGTGCAGCTGGCGCGACCGGACACCTTGACCCCTTGCCCTTTCTCGCGTCGAGGACTACGCCCTTCGGCATGAAAATGCTCTTTCTCGGTGACGTTGTTGGGCGGTCCGGTCGGACCGCGATTGTCGAAAACCTTCCCCGCCTGCGGGCGGCGTGGAAACTGGATTTCGTCGTGGTCAATGGCGAGAATGCTACCAATGGTGCGGGGTTGTCGGGCGCTCATGCCAAACTGCTGCTGGACGCCGGGGCGGACTGCCTGACCCTCGGCGATCACGCCTTCGACCAAAAGGACATGATGTCCTTTATCGAGAAAGAGCCGCGCATCATCCGGCCGATTAATCTCGCCCGGGCTGCACCGGGCAAGGGCTATCGCATCTTTGACGCCCCCGGTGGACGCAAGGTTCTGGTCGCGCAGGTGCTGGGCCAGGTGTTTATGTCGCGCCCCTATGACGACCCGTTTTCCGCCATCGAGGGTGTGCTGAAGTCGCACCCCGCAGGCGGATTGGTTCAGGCCGCCATCATCGACGTGCATTGCGAAGCGACCTCGGAAAAGATGGCCATGGGGCATTGGTGCGACGGGAAGGCAAGCCTCGTTGCAGGTACGCACACCCATGTCGCCACAGCCGATGCCCGAATTCTGGCCGGTGGCACCGCGCATATTTCGGATGCGGGAATGTGTGGCAACTACGATTCAGTTATCGGCATGGACCGAACGGAGCCTTTGCGCCGATTCGTCACCGGCATGTCCAAGGGCCGGTTCCAACCGGCCGAGGGTGAGGCGACCCTGTCCGGAGTCTACGTCGAAACCGATGATCGCACGGGCAAGGCCACACGGGTCGAGATGGTGCGCCAAGGCGGGTGCCTGTCCCAGGCCGGGCCGTCCCCGGTTTAGGTGGCACACAAGGTGGGGTTTATGGCAATCAGCGGGGATCCCGGAGGGGTTGATTGCCAGCAATCGGGCAGGGCCACAAAAAATAGGGTCTTGTCCTAGAGTAAACGTCATGGGCGATCCGGCACAAAGACAATCTTGCCCGTCCCCTCCCAGGCCGCATAGACAGGCGGCGGTGTCCACGAGTCAGCGATCCAAAACAGGCACAGTCGGAGCGGTCATTTGATCCAGTATCTCAATCTTTCGCAGGCGGAAACGGCGCTGGTGACCCTGGCGGTGGTCGGCGTGATGTTCATTCTGTTCGTGCGCGAGGTCTACCCGACCGAGGTGGTCGCCCTCAGTGGTGTCGCGCTGATGCTGGTCCTTGGCCTGTTGCCCTACGAGGACGCGTTGCCAGTGCTCGCCAATCCGGCCCCCTGGACCATCGCCGCCATGTTCATCGTGATGGGCGCGCTGGTGCGGACCGGGGCGTTGGACGCCTTTACCCAGGCCGCCGAACGCAACGCCGACCGGCCCAAGGTGGCGATTGCCTCGCTATTGGGCTTTGTCATTGTCGCTTCTGCCATCGTCGCCAACACGCCCGTCGTGGTGGTGATGATTCCGGTCTTTGTGCAACTGGCGCGTAAGTTGAAGATCAACGCCTCGCGCCTGCTGATCCCCTTGTCCTACGCCGGAATCATGGGCGGGACGCTGACCCTGATCGGCACCTCGACCAACCTTCTGGTCGACGGCGTGGCACGCACGCAGGGGCTGGCGCCCTTTTCGATTTTTGAGGTGACGCCCATCGGGTTGGTGGTGGTGGGATGGGGCATGCTCTACCTGTTCGTCGCGGGGCGCTGGCTGTTGCCGGACCGGGACAGCATGGCGGACATGCTTTCGGACCGCACGAAAATGAAATTCTTCACCGAAGCTGTGATCCCGCCGGAGTCCAACCTGATCGGGCGCGAAGTCCTGAGCGTGCAGCTTTTCAAACGCGAAGGTGTGCGGCTGATCGACGTGGTGCGCGGCGATAATTCACTGCGTCGCAACCTCAAGGACGTGGTGCTACAGGTCGGTGACATCGTTGTGTTGCGAAGCCAGATCACCGAATTGCTGAGCTTGCAGCAAACCAAGAGCCTGAAGCGTGTTGATCAGATCTCCGCCGTCGAGACCACCACTGTCGAGGCGCTGATCACGCCGGGATGCCGGATGGTGGGGCGCGCGCTCGGCTCGCTGCGCCTGCGGCGGCGCTTTGGCGTCTACGTGCTGGCCGTGCACCGTCGCAACCAGAACATCGGCCGCCAGCTCGACGAAACCGTTGTGCGCATTGGCGATACCCTGCTTCTGGAAGGCGCTCCCGAGGATATCCGCCGCCTGTCCGCAGAGATGGAGATGGTGGACGTCACACAACCCACCGCACGTGCGTTTCGCCGCAGTCATGCGCCGATTGCGCTGATCGCGCTGCTGAGCATCGTGGGACTGGCGGGGTTTGGCGTCGCACCGATCTTTCTGTTGTCGGTGGTGGCCGTGGCGGTGGTCTTGCTGACCCGCTGCATCGATGCGGACGAGGCGTTCTCTTTTGTCGACGGTCGTTTGCTGACGATGATCTTTGCCATGCTCGCGGTCGGCGCGGCGCTCGAGCATTCCGGCGCGGTGGAGCTGATCGTCAAGGCGGTCGCCCCGGCCCTGATGGACCTGCCGCCCTTTTTCGTGATCTGGGCGATCTACCTGCTGACTTCGATCCTGACGGAACTGGTCAGCAACAACGCCGTCGCGGTCGTCGTTACGCCAATTGCCATCGGGTTGGCACAGGTGATCGGGATCGATCCGCGCCCGCTGGTCGTGGCGGTGATGGTCGCGGCCTCGGCCAGCTTTGCCACGCCAATCGGGTATCAGACCAACATGATGGTCTACGGGCCGGGCGGCTACAGATTCACCGATTTCATGAAGATCGGGATTCCGCTCAACCTCTCCATGGGGCTGATCGTGTCGGCCTGCATTCCGCTGATCTGGACGTTGTGAAGCCCGTTTGGTTGCCAGACTGAACCACTGTATCGAAACGAAAAACGCCCGGACAATTCCCGGCCGTTCATCAATATCTCACGGGGTCAGTCTAAAGCTGCGCCATCACCTCGTCCGAGGCGTCGAAATTTGCGGTGACGCGCTGCACATCATCGTCGTCCTCCAGCGCGTCGATCAGCTTCATCAGCTTTTCCATGCCTTCGAGGTCCAGTTCCGTCGTCGTGGTCGGTTTCCAGATCAGCTTGGTCGACTCGCTCTCGCCAAGCTGGGCTTCCAAAGCGTTTGAAACCTCGTTCAGATCGGTATCGGCACAATAGATCGTATGCCCTTCGTCCGAGCTTTCGACATCTTCGGCGCCTGCTTCGATGGCGGCCATCATGACGGTGTCGGCGTCACCCACGGCGGCCGGATAGACGACCTCGCCCTTGCGGTCGAACATGAACCCGACGGACCCGGTTTCACCTAGGTTGCCGCCATTTTTGGAAAAGGTCGACCGCACGGTTGATGCGGTGCGGTTGCGGTTGTCCGTCATCGCCTCGACGATTACCGCGACGCCGTTCGGGCCGTACCCTTCATAGCGGATTTCTTCGTAATCGTCGCCGTCCCCGGCTTGCGATTTCTTGATCGCGCGATCGATCACGTCCTTGGGGACGGAAACCGCTTTGGCTTCTTTCACCGCCAGTCGCAGGCGCGGATTTTTGTCGGGATCAGGGTCGCCCATCTTGGCCGCGACGGTGATTTCCTTTGACAGCTTCGAGAAGAGCTTGGAGCGCGCCGCATCCTGCCGCCCCTTGCGGTGTTGGATATTTGCCCATTTTGAATGGCCGGCCATGGTGCCCTCTTTGCATTGGAATTGGTCCGCGCCTCTATAAGTCACCGATCGGGCATCAGGCAAGCCGATAGCCGTTGGACGTCGGCACAGGCAGGTTCTATACACAGCTTGCGCCTTTGACGCCGTGCCAGCCAACCATGACCGCGAGGCCTCAAACCGGCGAACCAATCCCAAGGAGAGATATGTCGAGCACGATCCTAGAGCAATTCGTCGTCCTGTGGGTCGTGATCGACCCAATCGGTACGATACCGGTGTTTGTCGCGGTTACGGCCGGCATGACCCCGGAGGCGCTGCGCCGAACTGCTGTGCAGGCGGCAGGGGTCGCGGCGCTGGTGCTGGGCTTCTTTCTGGTGCTGGGACAATTCGCGATCGATGCGCTTGGTATATCACTGCCGGCCTTTCAGATCGCAGGCGGGCTGATCCTGTTCCTTTTTGCGCTTACGATGATTTTCAGTTTGCCCGGCAGCGCGTCCAACCCCGAAACCGAACAGGGCGACGGCATGCCTGCGATCTTTCCGCTGGCGGTTCCGTCGCTGGCCTCGCCGGGCGCGATCCTGGCAATCGTGCTGTTGACGGACAACAGTCGGTTTTCTGTCCCCGAACAGGCTGTCACAGCGGCTGTCATGCTTTCGGTCATCCTGATCGCGCTGGTCATGATGTTGCTGGCAGGGCCGATCCTCAAGGTGATCCGGCAAAGCGGCGCGGCGATTGTCAGCCGGATCATGGGCATTGTCCTGGCGGCCGTTGCGGTTGACAACGTGATAGAGGCCGTACGGACCCTGATCACCACTGGCTGAGGCAGATTTTCAGTGCGAAAGGTTGTCATTGATAGGTTCGGAAGGCGACGTTCATGCTGTGCGTCGTGTCGTGCCGAATTAGGTAGTTGTTTATGAATACTGACCAGATCTTCCTGTTCGCAATTTTCGGCGGTGTTTTCGTCCTGCTGATATGGGGCCGCTGGCGGTACGATATCGTCGCCTTTGGGGCGTTGATGACCGGGGTGGTCGTCGGTGCGGTCGAGGTCGAGAATGCGTTTTCCGGCTTTGGTCACGAGGCGACGCTGGTGGTGGCGCTGGTGCTGATCGTCTCGGCGGGGCTGGTACGGTCGGGCGCCGTCTATCTGATCACCCGGACGATGGTGGACAGTTCGCGCTCACTTGGCGCGCATATCACGCTGATGGGGGGCATCGGCGGGGTGCTCTCGGCTTTCATGAACAACGTCGCGGCACTGGCGCTGCTGATGCCGGTGGATATCCAGACGGCGCGCAAGGCGGGGCGGGTGCCGGGGCTGTCGCTCATGCCGCTCAGCTTTGCGACGATCCTCGGGGGTATGGCGACGCTGATCGGCACGCCGCCTAATATCATCATCGCCACGATCCGTCAGGACCGTCTGGGCGAGGGCTTTCGGATGTTCGACTTTGCCCCCGTCGGGGGTATCGCGGCGATCGCCGGGCTGGCCTTTGTGGCGTTGGTCGGCTGGCGGTTGATCCCCTCGCGCGAGGATGCGGTGGTCCGTGGAGCCGACATGGCCGCCTATGTGGCCGAATTGACGGTCCCGGAGGGCAACAAGCAGATCGGTCGCCGGGTTTTTGAGTTGATGGAGGGCGCGGAAAAGGCCGATGTCGCCATCATCGGTCTCATCCGCAACGACAGACGCCTTTACGGCAACGCGCGCAATACTGTTTTGCAGGCCGGAGACGCGCTGGTGCTGGAAGCCACACCCGAGGCGCTGGACGAATTCCGTGCCTCGCTCTCGCTGGCGTTTTCCGACCAGCGACGCGAGGAACTGCTGCGCGCGGACAGCGAAGGGCTGGACATCATCGAGGTCGTCGTCAAACCCGAAAGCCGGATCGCGGGCAAGACCGCGCAGGCCGTCGGCCTTTCGTGGCGTCAGCGCGCGGTGGTGATGGGAATTTCGCGGCAGGGGCGGCGGATCACCAGCCAGGTGCGCAATTCCGTTGTGCAGCCCGGTGACATTCTTCTGATCCTCGTGCAGAAGGACACAGGCAACGACGTTGCCGAATGGATGGGCGCGCTGCCGCTCGCCGCGCGCGGTCTGGCGGTGACGCAGGACAGCAAGACTTGGGCCGCGATCGGCCTGTTCGCCGGTGCCGTGCTGGCGGCCTCTGTCGGTTTGATCGACCTGCCAATCGCGCTCGGCCTTGTGGTGATCGCCTATGTCCTGATGCGAATTGTCCCGCTGCAAGAGCTCTACGATCATGTGGAATGGCCAGTCGTGGTCCTGCTGGGGTCGATGATCCCGCTTGGGGTCGCGCTGGAAACCAGCGGTGGAACCGCGTTGATCGCCGACTGGTTGATCTGGCTGACCGATGGCTGGCCCGCCTGGGCGATCCTGACCGCGCTGATGGTGGTGACGATGTCGCTGTCGGATGTGTTGAACAACACAGCCACGGCCATCGTTGCCGCGCCAATCGGTATCGAGATGGCACAGCGGCTGGAGGTCTCGCCAGACCCGTTTCTGATGGCGGTGGCGGTGGCGGCCTCTTCGGCCTTCCTGACACCCATCGGACACAAGAACAACACGCTGATCCTCGGCCCCGGTGGCTACCGGTTCGGGGATTACTGGCGCATGGGACTGCCGTTGGAGATCCTGGTGATCGTGGTGTCGATCCCGTCGATCCTCGTGTTCTGGCCGCTGTAGGGACGACCCGCGAGAAGCGTGCGCGGCTGTTTGTGACAAGCGTGGTTGGGCGGCACCTGGCGGAACAGCGCTGACCTTGGCCGGACGCTGGACCTCATGCAGCGGGCCGTTCTTCCGATCCCTGTAGCAACAGGCGAATGATATCGGAGCGGGTCAGAATGCCGACAAGACGATTGCCTTGGGTGACGGGGATCACTTCGCTTCCATCCGCGGCCAGTCGATTGAGAAGGGCGCCGACCGGCAGATCGTGGGCCACGGCGCGATACGCAGGACGCATGACATCCGACACCCTGCGCCGCGGGTTAATACGTGTCCACGCGAGCTTGCCCTGCGCTGTCAATGCCCCGAGAAGATCGGCCTGAAGGACGAGGCCCTGCAGTTCCGTGTCGGTTCCGACGACCGGAAGGCTTTTGATCGCGTGCCGGCGAAACAGCTTCAAGGCCTCGGGAATGGTTGTGGCGGGCTGCACCGTGATCAGGTTGGTGGCCATCACGTCCGCGCAGGTCGTGCCGTCAAAACGATGTTGTGCCGCCTGGGCTTCGGCTGCCGCCAACCGCCGCCCCAGGTCGGCGACACCAAGGTTTGTGGACTGGTTGAATCGATCGAGAAGCGCGCCAAGTTGCTCGTTCGTCAGGCCGAGGCGCGGCGCCGGGGCCGATACATCCTGCGTGTCGGGCTGTCGAAATGGATACATCCGACCCGTTGCCCGATTATAAAGAACAGCAGATAGAACCAGCGCAGCCGTGGTCAGCCCCACGGGCATCACCGCATAAATCATCCCCGCTTCCAGCGCCGGGCCGGGATCAAGGGCGGTCAGCAAGGCAACTGCGCCGCCGGGTGGGTGCAAAGCGCGAAGCAACATCATCGCGACTATGGCCACGCCGACCGCGACGCCGGAAGCCCAAGGCGCGGGCAGGATCTGAATGACAAGCAGCGCGACCATAGCCGAAATCATGTTGCCGATTATTGCCGACCATGGCTGCGCCAGCGGCGAGTTCGGCACGCAAAAGACCAGAACCGCCGTCGCGCCCAGAGGGGCTACAAGCTGAAGCGAGGACAGGTCGAGCGCTACGCCGACGCTTACCAGTGCCGCGCAGAGCCCGATCCCGAGCAACGCCCCGAGGCCTGCCCTCATCTGTTCGGCGCCGTGGAAAGGCGGAAGCGCCGGGAAAAGGTGGTGCCATGCCCGCATCCGATTCCGCACCCGATAAACCCCTGCTACAAATGCCCGAATCCTGAGCGATTTCACGCCGGTATGCCCTAGTTTTAGGCGACATTAAAACGGCTAGCCGTGCGGGTAAGGAGAGGGTTCCAATCAGCCGCTCGTCTGGAGATTAATAGTTTCAAATGATTGGTCGAAGGGGACGAAACGTCTTTGGCGAAAACGGGACATTCTCAGCGCAATTCGCTTTTTGGGCCGAATTCGGCGGTACGCTTATGCGCCGTGTGGTCAGATGGTCCCGATTCCGACCATGTCCAGGTTTTCCCGGTGTGTCGGAGGAACAGCTCCCCTCATCGCGCGTTTCACCGCAAAGGAGGAATGAGAATGGCGCAGTTTTCGAAAGGCGATCACGTGAGCTGGAACTCCGAGGCCGGGCGCGTCAGCGGTCACATCACGAAGGTCCACGAGGCGGATTTTGACTACAAAGGACACCAGCGTCGCGCCACCAAGGACGCGCCGCAATATGAGATCGAGAGCGACAAGACGGACCATATCGCGGCCCACAAGGAAGACGCTCTGACCAAGCTCAAATCTTGAAGCTCGGGATCAGGCCGATCAGGCGGGACGTCGTGGCCGCTGACCTCAAGGCGACGTCAGGCTGTCAAGCCCTCTGGCTCTGGCAAACCATTCATCCGGCATGTCGCCGTCACGGTATTGGCGAGCAGGCAGGCGATCGTCAGTGGACCGACCCCTCCCGGAACTGGCGTAATGGCACCGGCAACTTCTTTTACAGCGGCAAAGTCCACGTCCCCCACGAGGCGGGTCTTGCCTTCGCCCTTTTCCGGGGCCGGAAGGCGATTGATGCCAACATCAATGACGGTCGCGCCGGGCTTGATCCAACTGGCGGGCACCATCTGGGCACGGCCTACGGCGGCGATCACGATGTCCGCCCGCCCCACCGTCGCGGCCAGATCGCGGGTTCGCGAATGGGCGACCGTCACGGTGCAGCTATCGCGCAGCAGCAGTTGCGCCATCGGTTTTCCCACAAGGTTCGACCGGCCGATCACTACCGCCTCCATGCCCGCAAGCGGCCCGAGCGTATCGCGCAACAACATCAGACACCCGAGCGGCGTGCAGGACACCATTGCCCGCTGGCCCGAGGCCAAAAGGCCCGCGTTTACGACTGAGAGCCCATCGACGTCCTTCGCCGGGTCAATACGGGCGACGATGTCACGCTCTGACAGATGCCCCGGCACCGGGAATTGCACGAGGATGCCATGCACGGCGGGGTCGGCGTTCAGCTTGTCGATCAGCGCGTAGAGATCGGTCTGAGTAACATCCACGGGCAGCTTGTGCTCAAAACTGGCCATCCCAACCTCGGTTGTCGCGATGCCCTTGTTGCGAACGTAGACCTGACTGGCAGGGTCCTCGCCCACCAACACGACGGCTAGCCCCGGTTGAATGCCTTGATCAACGAGGGTCGCGACATGCGCCGCGACCTTTTGCCGAATATCCGCCGCAAAGGCTTTGCCGTCCAGAATTTTCGCCGTCATTCGGGTCCTCGTGCTCAGTAGGATGGTTTAGTGGGGGTGTTTTGGTCCCCGGTAATAGCGCGTTCGGGTGCCGGTGGCGCGGTCTCGGGTGCGACGGGTGCGGCGCGCGGATAACGCGCCTCGACCGCGTCGATGGCTGCGGTCACGCCGCGCAGGGAAAATTGCGCCGTGCCGTCCTTGCCTATGGGACGATAGGTAACGGTCAGGACATTGCCCGCTTTCATCATCTCGATCAGGTGGTCAGCGAGGGCGGGGTCCAGGATGGTGAAGGTCTCGGCCACGTTCGCAGTTGCCGTCTCGCCTGCTTTCCAGGCGCCGGGGGCAAGGTCAATCCATTGCCCATCGAAATCCAGCCGGACGTGGTTGAGCGCATGTTCCATCCCCCTGTCCATAACCTCGACCACCCAATGGTCGGTCAAATCGTTGTAGCCGAGGGTCAGGCGGTAATCAAAGACCGCGTCCGACCCGTCGTCCCTGCCTGAGTGCACCACCCGGCATGGTCCTGCCCCATCATCCGCGCAGACCGCGATCCAATCGGAAAAATTCGCGCGCAATTCCCCAAAAGGATGCGTGTACCAATCGTCGGCGGCGAGAGGGGAGCCAAGGCAGGCCAAGATGAGAGCCGAGGCCGAGAGGGCGGTGCGAATATAGGTCGTCATCGAAACTCTCCTGTCTGCGAATGCCGCCATCATAGGGTGGCGCGCACGAAGATGGTCGATAATTCGATCCCGCGTTCACGCGTCCTGTTTGCGACGGGGCGTAGCACGTTGCTTTGGACGAGGGAAACCCCGGCGATGCGACGAAAACGTCAGGCGAGATGCCTCTGGGGATCACCGGTATATCGCGACGAGACGCGCGACCCGAGCCCAGGAAAATATCACAGCACGGAACCAAGTCCGTTCATGAGTCGTTAACCCTGCAAGAAGAGACTGAAACACGGCGGGTTGCCGCCGAGGATCAAACCCCGAGGAGATAAGATAATGAAAGCTGCTGCCGTCGTCTTTCACACAAGTTTCGCCCTGACCCTGATGCTCGCCGCTGGCGTCATCGCGGTCATCTAAGGCCCCAAGATCCGCGCCGGGCCCGGGTGGTGCTCCCTCACACCCGGGCCGCAGCGGGATAGGGTTGATGCCTTGAACGCGATCTATATTCCTTCGCGCTCTTATTTGCTTCACACCACGCATTGCGTTTTACGCCGCGCCGCATTGGTCGCGGCTTTTTATATGCCCGGTGAGGTGATGTCGGCGTCCTAGAACAACGATGCGTGCATGTCTCCGACGCTCGGAGCGACAACGCGTGGTATCCGCGCAGACCAAAATTGCCCCCGCTGATTGACGCTCGACAAATTCTGCTTTCGCATTCACGAGCCATCAGGCGCATCGCGATCAGCACGGTCGAACCCTCGCAAGACTAAGCCCTACCGTGAGCGGCTCTCACACCGGCATCATCGAGCCTTGCATGACGGCCACATCCCGGGCCTCTCCACCATCAAAGGCGGTCACCGTCGCGCTGACGATCACCAGACGGCGACCCGGCTTGATCACGCGACCGGTCGCAATCAGATATTCACCCTGCGCAGGTGCCAGCAGGTTTATCTTGATCTCCGCGGTGACGACCTCTTGCCCGTCGGCCAGTGTAGTCAGGGCCGCGTAACCGGCCGCAGTGTCGCCCAGGGCAAAACTCAGCGCCGCATGACCAAATCCCATTTGCTGACGGGCCAGCGGCAGGATCGGCGCGCGCAGCACGACCTCTCCCTTGGTGATCGAAACGATCTCTGCGTTAAAGGTCCGCATCATGCTCTGGCTGGCAAAGCTGTCGCTTATGCGTTTCTCGATCTCGGTGCTCATCCCGGCCTCCTGATTATCGCGCCTTTAGCATTACCGGCTTTGTCGGGGGATAGCCAACCTGCCGCGCACAACCTTGGGTCAGCGGGGCATCGGAATGGCCCGCGCGACGCGCCCCGTCAGGATGGCCAGCGCCCCCGGAGCCATGAGCGAGCTCAACACCGGATCATGCGACCACAGCCCGCCCGTGTAGGTGCCAAAGGCCGGCATGATCAGCCGCGCGCCATCCGTCAGGAAGCAGCGCCGCGACACAGAGGCAAGGCGCGCCTTGGGGTGATAATGCCCGGAGACTTCGCCGGATGCGCCGGGGGTCGCGATATGGCGCAGGGCCAGCGGGCCAAGGGCCATCTCGGCGCGGTGCGCCCCGCCAAGCGTTACCGGTCCCGGATCATGGTTGCCCTCGATCCAGATCCAATCCCTCCCGGCCTGAAGCCGTATCAGCCAATCGACGACGCCTTCGGGCAGACCGTGGGCGGCGGCAATGTCGTCAAAGCTGTCGCCGAGACAAACCACCCGCGAAGGCGCAAGGCGCGCGATGTCCCGCTCCAGCCGCGTCAGGGTGTCGATCGTCTCGTAAGGCGGCAGGGCGGCACCGCCGAGGCGCGCCACACGCTCAGACTTGCCAAGATGGAGATCCGAGACGACCAGCACCCGACGATCCGGCCACCAAAGCGCGCCCGACGCGAGCGCCACGAGCGCCACCCCGGCCAACGCAAAGGAATATCCCCCCGTCACTTCGGCCACTTCGCCTGACTTATCAATCATTTCGGGTTTCATCTCGTTCCATCTACTCCGGGGTGAGGCCGCAGGCCGAGGGGCAGCGCCCCTCCCTTGCGCGACGTCACCGATCCGCGCCTCCTGTTAGCGTGTCAATCCGGCCTCTGCCATCAGGCGCGCCGCCTCTTCCTCCAGCAACCTTTCCCGACCCGCCCCGTCGAGCGAGACTTTGCCGACCTCAAGGAACATCGGCGCCGCCAGCGGCGTCACGCGATCCAGACGGACCACGTCGATCCGACCCTCGATCCGGTCGAGCAACTCTTCGATCCGGCCGAAGTCGACTAGCCCGCGCATCGCCTCCTCGCGCGTGATATCCAGCAACAGATGATCGGGATCATATTTCAGCAAGGTATCGTAAAGGATGTCGGACGAAAACGTTGCCTGCCGCCCCGATTTGCGCGCCTGCGGGGCGTTGCGCTGGATGAGCTGCGCGATATTGGCCGAGGTGCGAAAGGTGCGCTTCATCACCGCGTTGCCCGCCAGCCAGCGGTCCAGACCCGCGTGCAGCGCGGCGCGATCCAGCAACGGCGCCGGGTCGCTCACCGCCTCCAACCCCCAGATCAGCGTCGCGTAATCGGTGGAGACAAAGCCGAGAGGGTCGAGCCCCATTTCTTCCATCCGTTTGGTCAGGATCAGGCCGAGGGTCTGTTGCGCATTGCGCCCGGCAAAGCCGTAAAGGCACAGGTTCTCACGCCCATCCATCGGAAAGCTTTCGATCAGCAACCGCCCCTCTTGCGGCAGGGCCGACAGGTCACGCTGCAAGCTCAGCCATTCGGCGGTGTGGCGCGGCAGTTCCGGCCAGCTGTCCTGTTGCAGCATCCGCAGGATGCGGTGCGACAACTGGGTCGACGTGGCGAACTTGGTGCCCGAGAACACCGCGACCTTCGGTTTCTTGACGGCGGCGCGCGTGACCTCGACCACGGTGTCCTTTAGCCCCTCGTAGCGCACGATCCGACCGCCGATCAGAAAGGTGTCGCCCTTGTTGAGTTGCGCGGCAAAGCTTTCCTCGACCTCGCCCAGGGGCCGCCCGCCGCCGTGGCGCATCCGCACCTTCAGCTTGTCGGTGTCCTGAATGGTGCCAAGGTTCATGCGGATCAATTGCGCGGCGCGCGGATCGCGCAGATGCCAACGCCCCGCCTCGTCCTGCATCAACCGTTGCCAGCGGTCATAGGCCCGCAGCGCATAGCCCCCCGTCGCGCAGAAATCGAGGCATTCATCGAATTGCGCACGGGTGAGGCCGGCGTAGGCGCCGGCGGTTCGGACCTCGCGCAGCAGTGCCTCGGCGTGAAACGGACCGGCGCAGGCGGTGGCGAGAATATGCTGACACAGCACGTCGCGCGGCCCCGGTCCGCGCGGCTCGCCGTCCAGATCGCGCGCCTTGACGGCTTCCAGTGCGGCCACGCATTCGACCACCTCGAACCGATTGGCAGGGACAAGCAATGCCTTGGACGGCGCGTTGTAGCGGTGGTTCGCCCGTCCGATCCGCTGCACCAGCCGCTTGACGTTCTTGGGCGCGCCGACCTGAATGACCAGATCGACGTCGCCCCAGTCGATACCCAGATCCAGGGATCCGGTGCAGACTACTGCGCGCAGCCGTCCCTCGACCATCGCCTGTTCGACCCTCTCGCGCTGCGTGCGATCTAGAGAGCCGTGGTGAATGCCGATCGGCAAGCCCTCGTCATTGGCGAGCCAGAGCGCGTGAAAGAAGATCTCTGCCTGCGCGCGCGTGTTGTGAAAGATCAGCGTGATCCGGTGACGGCGCACCTCATCCAAAATCGCCGGAATCGCGTAGACCCCGCCGCCGCCAGCCCATGGGGGAAATTCCTCGGTCTGCAACATGGCGATGTCGGGATCGGGGCCGGGATCGGCGTAAAGGATGTCGCAAGGGTCGGGGTGACGGGCCAGCAGATGCGCGATGGCCGCCGGATCCTCGACCGTCGCGGAAAGCCCGACGCGGCGCATGTCGGGGCAAAGCTCTTGCAGACGCGCCAGCGCCAGCCACAGTTGATCGCCCCGCTTGCTGTCCGCCAGCGCGTGGATTTCGTCGACGACGACACGTTTGAGCCCGGCAAAGGTGCGCGCGGCATCCTCGTAGGAGCAGAGCAGCGAAAGGCTCTCTGGCGTTGTCAGCAGGATATGCGGCGGGTCGGCACGTTGCCGACGCTTGCGCGAGGATGGCGTGTCCCCGGTGCGGTCCTCCACCCGGATCGGCAGGTCCATATCGGCAATCGGGGTGGAGAGGTTGCGCCGGATGTCAGCCGCCAGCGCCTTGAGCGGCGAGATATAAAGCGTGTGGAGCCCTTCATGCCCGCCCTCGGCGAGATCCACCAACGTCGGCAGAAAACCGGCCAGCGTCTTGCCCCCGCCGGTCGGCGCGATCAGCAGAAGAGAGGGGTCATCGGCGCGCGCCAGCATCTCGGACTGGTGCGGATGCACCTGCCAGCCACGGGCAGCGAACCAGTCGATGAATTTGTCAGGCAGGAATTTGTCAGGCGGGGCAGGGGCGAACATAACGTGAATATAGTCGCCATGGGACCGCTTGGCGAGGCTATTTCATCACTCTCGCCAACCCGTCCCGCAGGGCCGCGATTTCGCCCGAAAACCGCTCTGGCACGGTGATCTGCACCTCGTCGGTCCAGGTTGTCAGACGCCCCAGAAGCGGTGTGAGGACGGCCATCTCCTCTTCGGTCCAGTCCGAAAGAAAAGTGCCGAGCAGCAGGTACTTGATACTGCGCACGGCCGTGACCACTGCGGTGCCAAGGTCGGTCAGGGCGACAATCGTACGGCGCGCATCGCGCTGGCTGATGGCTCGGGTCACATAGCCTTCGGCGATCAGCTCGGTAACCAGACGCGAGGCCCGCGACGGATCGATGCCAAGGCGGGCCGCAATGGTCGCCACCATCGTTTCGTCCTGATCGGTGGCACCGAATTCGTTGGAGGGCGCCCAGATCGCGATCATCACGTCGAGTTTCGCCAAATCTAGCGGCAAGCCGAGTTCCTGCAAGGCCATCTGCCCCAGCTCGCGTTTCTGCACCCGACGGCGCCAGGATTGCAGCAGGGCGTCAAGCTCAAGCGCGTGATCGGTCGTGGCGCGCGCGATGCCGAAACCCGCCAGTACATCCTTTAATTCGTCGTCGCGGCTGCCGATGGTCCTATCCTCCACAGTGATTGCATGCTATTGACATGTATATGTGCCGGACACATATGGTGGTATCAATCTTTGGCGAAGTGCCATGTCCCATTTTTCACCTCAGCCGTGCTGTTTTGACACAGCCGCGAGGTTCAGGAAAACCTCATGCCGGATTCTAAGACCGCATCATCGCCTGCCCTCATCGATATGCAAAGCCCCGACCCGCGAACCTTGCGGGTTATTCTGATCACGGTCGCGACGACGCTTTTCCTGGGCTCGACCGGCAATACGATCGTGAGCACCGCGGTCCCCAAGATTGTGAGCGATCTCGGGGGCTTGGCTTATGTTTCTTGGGTGATGACGTCCTACCTTTTGGCCTCGACCGTCGGCGCGCCGATTGCGGGGAAACTGGGCGATATGTACGGACGCAAGATCGTCCTGCAGGTCGCGATCGGCATCTTTCTGACCGGGGGTTTGATCTGCGGCGTGGCGGGCAACCTCGTTGTCCTGATCGCTGGACGTCTGGTGCAGGGGTTGGGGGGCGGTGCGCTGATCGTTGTGGCCATGACCGTGATCGCGGATGTCCTGCCCCCGAGAGAGAGCGCGCGGGCCCAGGCTTCGCTGTCATCCGTATTCGGCATCTCGACGGTTTTGGGGCCTTTGATCGGTGGCTTTCTGGTGCAGACCGTCAGCTGGCACTGGATTTTCTTCGTTAACTTTCCCATTGGCGTCCTTGCCTTTGTCATCCTGACCCGGACGCTGCCCTCGCGCACGGAAAAAGTGCCGCATAAGATGGACTACATGGGATCGATCTTGCTGATGGTCCTGTTGTCGACCCTCGTGCTGATCGCAAATCTGGCGGGGACAATCTACGCCTGGACCTCACTGCCGACGCTGTTCTTGCTGCTCCTGATACCCATGGCGCTGGTCGGGTTCATTTCGGCAGAGCGGCGCGCGGCCGAGCCGGTGATGCCCCTCGGCCTGTTCCGCATCCGCAACTTCCAGGCTGCGAACTGCGTCGGTTTCATGGTGGGGATGGCAATGTTCGGCACCATCGCGTTCATGCCCATGTTCCTGCAGGTCGTCAAACATGTCGATCCGATCCGCAGCGGCCTTTACATGGTTGCGATGATGGCAGGGCTGTTCGGCACCTCTGTCGGTTCGGGACGGGTCATGCGCACCACGGGGCGTTACAAGATTCTGCCCACAGTCTCGACGGCCGTGTTGTGCCTCGCTATGCTCCTCTTGACGACCATCGGCCCGGATACACCGATGTGGCTATTTCCGATCTACTTGTTCCTCGTTGGCGTCGGCATCGGTCCCACAATGGCGGTGGGGGTCGTGTCCATCCAGACCTCGATCCCGCGCGCGCATCTCGGTGTGGGCACCGCCAGCGCCAACATGTTCCGCCTGATCGGTGGTTCGATCGGGACTTCGGTGTTCGGCGCGATCTTTGCCATGGGGCTGGGGCGTCACGTTCAACCGTTGATGCCTGCGTCCTCTGAAAGTCGCGGTCTGACCAGCACAATGGTTGACCGCCTGGAACCCGCCGCGCAGGTCGAGGTATTGCAGGGGTTCACCGACGCACTTACACCGATCTTTTTCGTCGGAGCGGTGGTTGCGGCTGTCGCCTGCCTGATCTCGACCCGATTGCAGGAATTGCCCCTGGGCCCGCGCACCGGCTCACAGGCAGAACCGGCGGAATAAGCGGCTGATGCCGGCCCGGCCCCGCGACGGGCGTGCCGTGGGCAGGATGATTGCGCTTACTTCACGATTTCTTCGTGCTTGACGAACATGTTGGCCCAGGCGCGATCGATCAGGTCTGGAGTCATCTGGTAGGGAAGCCCCTCAAACTCGCAAATCGCGATCATCTGATCGATCAGAAAGATCGGCTGGTAGTTGGCATAGACGTTGTTGATAGAGGGGTATTTCTTCTTCAACAAATGAACGAGCGCGGATTCTTCAAGCGGGATCCGCCGTTTGCGGGCCACGAGCGCAAAGATCTTCAGGAAGTTTTCCTGCGTCGGTCCGTCGATCTTGATCTTGAAAAAGATGCGGCGCAGCGCGGCCTGATCAAAAATCTCGTTCGGATGGTAGTTGGTTGAGAAGATCACCAGCGTGTCGAACGGCACCTCGAACTTTTCGCCCGACTGAAGGGTCAGGATATCCTTGCCTTCTTCCAACGGCACAATCCATCGGTTGATCAAGCTTTGCGGCGGTTCCGACTGGCGGCCCAAATCGTCAACAATGAACACGCCGCCGGTGGCCTTCATCTGCAGCGGCGCCTGATACGTACGCGCCACTGTATTGTAGTTGAGGTCGAGCATGTTCAACGTCAGTTCGCCCCCGGTGATGACGGTGGGGCGCTCGCAGCGGATGTAGCGCGTGTCGTAACGGTTGCCGGACCGACGCAGCGAGGTTGGATCCTCCTCCTGCTCCTCGGCAGAAGAATGCACGATGGGGTCGTAAACCGTGATGACCTGGCCGGAGTATTCGACCGCACGCGGCACGTAGATCTTGTCGCCGAGTGCGTCTCGTATGCCGTTGGAGATCGAAGATTTTCCGTTCCCGGGCGGTCCGTACATCAGGATCGACCTCCCCGAGCTGACCGCCGGCCCAAGGGTGGAGATCAGATCGTCAGGCAGGACCAGGTGGCCCATGGAGCCGGTCAGCTGATCACGGGTGATCTGGATGTCGCGGATCGACTGCCGTTTGATCTGCCGGTGATAGATATGCAGCGGCACCGGCATCGCGCCGAAATATTCCGATTGCGCCAGCGCATCCAGCGCGCGTGCCTTGCCATTGTCGGTCAGCTGATAACCCATCTCATTATCGCCGGTGGCCTTCATCGTGCCCATGGCTTCGAGCAGCAGCTGCTCACGGGCGAGATCGATCAGCTCCTGCGTGACGTTGGGGGGCAAAGAAATCGCGACTGAAATCTTCGACAATTTGTCGACACTCTTGCGGAACATCGTTTTGATCAGAATATCACGAGCCATGATGATCGGAAGCTCGAGCTCTTCCAACGACCGCGGAGGCGGCGGGGCGATCACCGCCGTCGAAACCTGCATATTCATGTGCGTCTGCTCATTTTTCTTTTCAGATCAATCATAGCGGGTTTCGAATCGCCTCGCCATGAATTTTCAGTGCAAGCGAAAGTTTACCGCCCGACCGTACACAAAACGAAAATCTATGTGAGTGATACGTCGGGTAAAAAGTTTCAAATCGTAATCATTCTGGCTGGCATACGGCTGACGTTCTTGGGGATGACGCCGGTGCGCGGCGGTGTTTCCTTCACTGGAACGGCGGCGGATATGCTCCACCTCAGAGACCTCCTTCTGCGGGTTAGTGGCGGCGCGGTGCAGGACCGCGATTTCAGCACGCGACTCGGCAGTTGGGCGGTGCTTCTGACGGCTCTGCTGCACCGGGCGGGGATGGGGCTTGGTATGGCGGCCGTTTCGGCTTAGCTCCTTGTTACCATTGCGATTTTTTCCCCACTGTGCTGGCTGAGCGTCAGTCGCCTGACGCAAGGGCAGTCCGCGGTCGCGGGTGTGGTGCTGACCGGATTGATCACCAGTATGGGGTATGGTGGGACCAATTCATTGGTGTCGATGTCGGTGCGTGACGATCTATGGTGCTGGTCGGCGTCAGGTCCGGTGGTTTTGCCTTCGGTCATCCCGCCAAATCGCAACGCCGGGCAGGGGTGGGACGGCGCGGCGATCGGCGGACCATGCTGGGCATAGTGATGACCAAGAAGACCTTTGCCGCGACATTGATCTTTCCGGTCGTCTTCATACTGTTGCGGAATGATCGCACACAGACATTCTTGATCACGGTTTTGGCGGCATTATTCGGGCTATGGGTCGTAACTGCGACGCTTGGTTTGTGTTATTGGCAGGGCTACGCTGCCGACCTCCTTGCGGTCACGGGGTCTGCTGAGCACCGTCGGCGCGGTAGCCTCAGGAGAAGGCCGCGAGCATCAGATAGAGCGTCAATGCCGTCGACAGCGCGGTTCCCATGGGAAATTCGCGGCCCCGGTCCCAGCTTTCCCATGTGGGGGCCAGCCTGCGCAACGGAGAATGTTTGGCGCCCCGGTGGGTGGCAAAGGCCGCCAACATGGAGGCCGCCAACAACATAAACATCAGGTGCAGATCGCCCAGCGCGATAAAGGGGGCGGCGGCGGCAATGAACTTGGCATCGCCCGCGCCCATAATACGCATCGCGGTCATCGCCATGCCGAGAAGCAGCATCACGACCAGATGCAGCAGCCGGGCTCCGTAGACGTCAATCGGCAGCACAAAGGGTCCGAGGACCACGAACACAAGCGCCAGCATCACAACGCTGCCGTTGGGGATGCGCATGCCCCGCAGATCGCTCCACGCGACGTATAGCCCGATCAGCGCGGCAAAGGGCAGAAACAGCCGGGCCGCGAAAGGGTCCAGCGCCAGCACGGGTCAGCCTTCCAGCGCGCGCAACGACCGGACAGCGTCTTCGAAGTGCTGCGGATGGGTGTCTATGGCCTCGCGCAGGAGCGACTTTCCGGTTTGAGTGTCACCCTGTTTCACCGCGCTCAACCCCATGGTGTGCAACAGTTGCGCACGTTCAACCTGCTTCATCGGGATGACGGGCAGGGTGTAGTTGCGCTGGGCCCCACGGGCGAGGATCAGGTTGTTTTTGGCGGTAAAGAGGTCAGGATCATGCTGGATCGCCTGGCCGAACAGCTTTTCCGCCTCTCCGAATTCACCGCGCGTCAGCTTGGAATAGCCCCAATTGTTGAACACGCCGCTGGGGCGGGTGGTCAGGCCGACGGCGGTTTCATAGAAGCTGTCCGACTTTTTCCATTCCTTATTGCTGTCCGCGATCATCGCTTCCAGCCGGTAGCGGTTAAAGGTCTCGTGCGTGGGCGGAACGGTATCCAAAACCGTGTCCGCGCGGTCCCACTGGCCGTCGCGGATCAGCGCATCGGCAAATTCGACCTTGTCGTCGGGTATTGAATCCTTGTGCTGGACCACGCGGTCCCAGGCCGTGACACCTTCGGTCGGGCGCTTGGCGCGGATCAGGCTCAGCGCGAGGCTGCGTTGCAAATCGATCCGGTCGGGATTGTCCTGCAAGGTCCGCTGGAAATAGACCACTGCCTCGTTCGGATCCCCGACCGTCAACATGATGTCGTTTAGATTGCTTTCGTCCACGACGTTCACATCGCGGAACGCGCGATTGACCTCTCCATTGGTCGTGCCGGAACAGGCGGACAGCGTCAGCGCCCCCGCCAAACAGGAGAATACAAATACTGGGTGGCGCATGTGCCTGCGTCCTTTACTGCCGTCGCCCCAATCAAGGTTCCTGTTGACGTAGTCGATATACACTGCGTCCGTCACGAACCAAGTCGAGTTCTTGTTCTAGGTCAGGATCATAACCTGTTTTGCTTTGCAAAGCGAGTGCCATGCGGAGATTGTCGCGGATTTCATCATTTTCGCCGTTCGACAGGGCAAAGGCACGACGCAGTGCTTCGGTCGCCTCGGGAGTGCGGCCGGTGTCGATCAATAGCATGCCGAGGTTGTTCCAGGTCTCGGGGGCGGCGGCGGTGTCCTTCACCGCCTCGCGCAGCTGCTGTTCCGCCTGGCCCAACCGACCAAGGCCAAAGTTCGCAGCGCCGAGGCCCGCGTAGATCGTCGGGGTCAGCCCCTCATCGCTCGCCGCGCGCGTAAAGGCGTCCAGCGCCAGTTCATATTGCTTGGCGGCCAAGAGGCGATGACCGACCACCACGCCGTTGACAGCATCCTTGCGGCGGTCCACGCCGGGCGAATAGGGGCTTGCTGGGTCAAACTTTGGCGTGGTCAGGCCGGTGCACCCGCCTAAGACCGAAAGGCAGGTGAGGGCGGCAATTGCCGCCCGGATCAATTCTCAGGCTCCGCCATCGTTTGGGCCGACACCTCACCCATCTTGGTGATACCCATCAGCGACGGTCCGATCAGGATGATCAGCAGGGGAGGGACAGTCAGCATCATGGTCGCCAGCGTCATCTTGGTCGGCAATTTGTTCGCCTTTTCTTCGGCGCGCATAACGCGCTTGTCGCGCATCTCTGAGGCATAGACGCGAAGAGCATCCGCCACGGAGGTGCCGAAACTGGCGGATTGCACCAGCACGGTAACAAAGCTGGAGATGTCGGACACGCCGCAGCGCTCACCCATGTCATTCAGCACCGAGGCCTTGTCCTTACCGGCCTTGATCTCGTGGCTCACCATCTCGAATTCATCGGCGAGCGAGGGGAAGGAGATGCGAATTTCGTGCGCCACCCGCAAGATGGCCTGATCCATGGATTGCCCGGCCTCGACGCAGACCAGCAGCATGTCCAGCGCGTCGGGAAACCCGTTGGTGATCTCTTCCTTGCGCTCGGCCTGTCGCTTGTTGATCCAGTACTTCGGGATCATGTAGCCAACGCCGCCGGGACCGAGGATGTAGATCAGGGTGGTTTGTGTATCGGGCTGTTCCGCGGCTTTCACGGCGAGGAAATAGACCACGCCCGCCAGCAGGCCAAAGATACCCAAAGCGAATTGCGCAAAGTGGAAATACCGCACCGCGTCCTTGGAGCGATAGCCGGCCTGCAACATCTTGATGCGCATGGCCGACATTTCTTTTTCGTTCTGCGGCTCAAGAAAAGTGGAATACCGCTCGAGCTTCTTGTTGCTTTTGGCGGTCCGCAGGCGGTCCTTGTGCACGGGAGCGACGGTTCTTTCCGCGTTCGACCGCTTGAGTTTTTCCAGCGGATCGACGTCCTTCTTCATCATGAAGGGCAGGGTGCCGAGGATCAGCAGGATCCCAAGGCCACCCACGACCAAGAGCGGCCCCATGGGGCCCAGTATCTCGACCAGGACAGAATTCAGTGCCTCCATGATCTTTTCCTTCGTCGATCAGACTTTGATATCCACGAGCTTGCGCATCACGAACAGGTTGATCCCGAGAAAGGCCGCAACGGCAAAGCAGGCCGGGATAAAGAAGGGGTGGTCCATGACCTCGTCATAGTAATTCGGGTCCATGACATTGATGACGATCAGGGCCGCAACCGGAAAACCCGACAGGAACATGCCGGACCACTGCGCCTCTGCGGTGATCGCCTTGACCCTGCGGAACAGGCGGAACCGGGCGCGGATCACCTGCGCCAAACCGGCGAGGATTTCGGCGAGGTTACCCCCCGAGGTCTGCTGGATCGTCACGGCAACAGCAAGAAAACGTAAATCCTGCAGGCCGATGCGTTCTGCAAGGTCCTTCAGCGCATCGCCCATGTCACGCCCATAGGCGTTTTCATCCGCGATGATCCCGAATTCCGACCCGAGGGGATCGGCCACCTCACGTGCGACGATCTGGATGGCCGATGAGAACGGATGCCCCACACGCAGCGAGCGCACCATAAGCTCGACGGCGTCCGGCAGTTGCTCCTCGATCATGCTGAGACGCTTCTTGGCCTTTTTGGCGACCCAGAAATAAATGGCGCCGATGCCAGTCGTGACCGACATCACGGCCCGCAGGGGGAGGGAGGTTTCGGTCATGACCGTCAGGGCGAGGAAGGCCACGACGCTCAACCCGACCATCAACATGATCAACTGGCGGGGCGAAAAGGCAATCGCTGCTTTCTGCGCTTTGTCCGACAGCAAGGAGTACAGCGGCAGACGTTGCGCGGTCATGTGCTGCTGCATTTCCTTGCGCAGCTTCTCCAGCACTTCTTCGCGATTGGCGGTCTTGTCCAGCATTTCCAGCCGCCGATTGACGCGCCGGTTCAGTCGGATGGATTTGCCGAAGAACAGCAGGTAGATACCTTCGACCAGCGCAAGGACGCCGAGGAAGATCACGATGTAGATGATAGGTTCCGGGCTGATCGACATTGGATTATTCCATTCGCACGGGGTCGAAGATGTGCGCGGGCAAGTCATAACCCCACATCTTGAACCGTTCCGAGAAGTGGCTGCGCACGCCGGTCGCGGTGAAATGGCCGACGATCTTGTTCTCCGGCGTCAACCCGGTGCGCTGAAAGCGGAAGAGTTCCTGCATGGAGATCACGTCGCCTTCCATCCCCGTCACCTCGGTGATGGAGGTCATGCGCCGCGTGCCGTCTTGCAGGCGGCTGGCCTGGACGATCAGATGCACGGCCGAAGCGATTTGGGAGCGCATCGCCTTGAGCGGCATCTCGATCCCGGACATCGCGATCATGTTCTCCAGACGCGACACGCCATCGCGGGCGGAGTTCGCGTGAATCGTCGTCATCGACCCGTCGTGGCCGGTGTTCATCGCCTGCAACATGTCGATGACCTCCTCGCCGCGCGTCTCGCCGACGATGATGCGGTCGGGGCGCATCCGCAGCGCGTTCTTGAGACAGTCGCGGGGCGACACGGCACCCTTGCCCTCAACGTTGGGCGGGCGGCTTTCCATGCGGCCGACGTGGGTCTGTTGCAACTGCAGTTCGGCGGTGTCTTCGATGGTAAGGATGCGTTCGCTGTCGTCGATGAAGGAAGACAGCGCGTTCAGCGTCGTCGTCTTACCCGAACCGGTCCCGCCCGAGACGATGATGTTCAGGCGCGTGGCGACGGCGGCTTGCAAAAATGCGGCCATCTCTTCGGTAAATGCGCCGAATTTCACCAGGTCGTCGATCCCCAGCTTGTCCTTTTTGAACTTCCGGATAGAGACCAGTGATCCGTCCACAGCAATTGGCGGAACCATCGCGTTAAAACGCGATCCGTCGCCCAGACGGGCGTCGACATAGGGGTTCATTTCGTCGACACGGCGACCCACGGCCGAGACGATCTTGTCGATGATCCGCAGCAGGTGCTTTTCATCCTTGAAGGTAACGTCCGAGAGGGTCAGCTTGCCGTCCCGCTCGACAAAAATCTGTTGCGGGCCGTTGACCAGAATGTCGGAAACACTGTCGTCCTTCAGCAGGCTCTCCAATGGGCCGAGGCCCTTGACCTCATCATACAGTTCCTGGTTGAGGGTCGTGCGTTCCTCGCGGTTCAGCACGATGCCCTTTTCCTGTAGAACTTCGGTTGCGATAGAGTTGATTTCGGAACGTAATTCCTGTTCCGACGCGTTGTCGAGCGCAGCGAGGTTCAGGTTATCGAGAAGGGCGCGATGCAACTCCAGCTTAATCTCGCCCAATCGCTCCTTGCGCTTGCGGTTCTTGTCCGCAGCCAGAGGAACGGCGGCGGATTTCGGCATCGGTTTGCGCATGCTCGCCGCAGGTGCCGCGGCGGGTTTGGGCGCGGCGGCCGCCTCACGCGCCTGTGCCGCGTTGGCGGGACGGGGCGCTGCCGCGGGTTTTGGCCGCGGTGCCGGGGTTGCGCCAGTGTCTTTTTTATACCGTGAAAACATGATGTAGCCCCTGTCGCCCTATGCGGCTGTCGCCTCGGCGGATTGTTCGCCCAATTCGTAGATCGATTTCGCCAGCTTCTGGATTTCCTTGCGAAGCGGATTCTTGGCCGCCGAAAGGCCCAGGGGTTGACCGTGATCGCAGCTTTGCACCACGGTCCGTCCACCATCTGGCAACATGACTTCTATCGTAATATCAAGACTTTCCGCCAAGCGCTTCACGCGGGATTTCCCGTTAAGGTCGAGCGATTTCGGCGCCCGGTTCAACACGTAGCGCAGCTTTTCAACCGGCAGGTCTTCGGCCTGAAGCGCGCGTTTCAGACGCTGCGTATTCTGAGCCGAGCGCATGTCGAGCTCGATCAGCGCAAAATAGACATGCGCGGCGGTCAGGATCGTTTCGGACCACTGCACCAGCGTCGACGGCATGTCCACGACGACAAAGTCAAAGTGCGAACTGGCCATCTCAATCAACCGCATCACGTCTTCGGAGTTGATCAGGTCCAGCGGCAACATTTCGGACGGTGAGGTCAGAACCTGCAGCTTGCCCTCGTAGTCCAACAGCGCTTGCTTGAAGACGTCGTCATCCATCGCCTCGGTGTCGGACAGCAATTCATAGATCGCCTCGCGCCGGGGCAGATCCAGATAGGTTCCGACCGCGCCAAATTGCAGGTCCAGATCCAGCACGCAAACGGTCGGGGGGGGCTGGTCTTTTTTGGCGCTGTTGGCGAGCTCCCAGGCGAAATTGACGGCAAAGGTCGTGGAGCCGGTGCCCCCGGCAAGACCATGACAGACGATCAATGCGCCTTCCTTCGTGCCGCGTTTTGCCTTGCGCACCGGGGCGGTGTCATCGACCACTGGCTCAGGCGTCTTCACACGTTCGATCGCAGCGGCAAGTTCGCCTTCGGGTAGGGGGTAGGGGACAAACTCATCGGCCCCCTTGCGCAGCAACTGATGCAGGGCAGATGGGCTGACGTCTTCAGCGATCAGGATGACCTTGATCCCATGGTCGCGTGCCTGGCTGATAACTTCGCCCAGCATGACAATGTTGTCTTCGTCCTGCTCATCCATCGCAACCGCAATGAATTCCAGAGATCGCGCGTCGGGTTGGTTGAAAAACATCAACGCCTCAGCGAATCCCAGGTCGCCCCAACTGTCGCCGAGGGCGGTTTCCATGTCTTCGATCAGCAGCTCAAATCCATCGGGTTCCCTGCGAATGGTGCAGGCGACGATGTTATCTTCTTCGGAATGCGCTGTAGCTGTCGTAGTCATTGCCTCTTGTTCCCAACTCGAAAACGCCCGGCTTTATTTGTGCCTGTGCCCGGTTGTCCGGGGCTGTAACGTCTGCCCACTACCGGGCGTTATATTCTCTGATCAAATTGACGGCGAATCTGGGCACTAGTAGGGCCAAATCGTTATTATTGTACGACGACGCGAAATAGAGCCGCCCGTAATTGAGAGCGGTGGTTAACCACCGCTCCCGCTTGAGGAGAAGTCGACGCCGGTGAGCCCGGTCGCCGGGGTGGCGCTTTCGATATAGTCGCGATATATGATCTGGGCGTATTTCCCATCCAGGATCAGGGGATTACTTGCAACGAAACCGGTGACTTCGGTGACTGTTCGCCGGTTGCGACGCTCGCGGCCCTGGGTCACGATCAGAGGCTGAGTTTCGCCCTTGGATACAACCGCTTCCAACCGGCCCCGGCTGATCCCGTGAGCCACGAGAAAATGGACCACCGCGCGGGCGCGACGCAGGCCAAGCCTTTGATTATAGGCGCTTGATCCCACCAGGTCGGTGTGGCCGTAGACGCGGAACCGAACCTCCGGGAATTGCCGAATCCAGTTCGCCTGACGCGACAGAACCTGTCGGGCCGACGCGTCGAGCACGGCGGAATTGAAGGCAAAGGTGACAGTGCTGTCGACCTCTTGCGCGAACCGGTTGGCCAAGTCCAGCACGTAGCTTTGCTGTCCTGACATCACCAGAGTGTTGTTCATCGTCGCATTGCCGAAACCGTTGTCTCCGGTTGCGCCAGCCTCGCCGTAAAAGGCGCGGCTGCTGTCTTGCGTACAACTTGCGAGGGCGGTGATGCCGGCTGCGGCAACGAGGATCAGTTTGCTAAAACGTACCATGCCGATCACTCCATCACGTAGCCATAGGACCCGGTGAAGTCCTGTTTCGCGACCTCACGGGCTGCGCCCTTGAGTTTGCTGCCCTCTTTCGCGGTTTTGCCAAAGAGGAACAGTTCTTTTTCTGAGGGCGGCTTGATGCGATCCGTTGGCAAGGCCAGTGCCTCGCCCCGCGTCGGTGAGACGAGGTGCGCGGTGATGATGATCACCAGTTCCGATTGATCGCGCTGGTAGTCCGCACTGCGGAAGAGGGCGCCGAGGATCGGGATGTCGCCCAACCATGGCACCTGGCTATTGTTGTCGCGGAATTCATCCTGCAACAGGCCCGCAATGGCAAAACTGTCACCGTCCCGCATTTCCACAGTCGTCGAGGTTTCACGTCGGCTGAAGGCGTCGATCCTGAAATTCGCGTTCGCCTGAAAACCATTGGAGGAGTCGATGGCGGAGACCGCGGCTTTGAGTTCGAGGTTGATGATATCGTCATCGACCACGCGGGGGATAAAGTTCAGCTCCACCCCGAACGGTTTGAATTCGACCGTGATGGCGCCGTTGTCCTGGGCGACCGGCACCGGATATTCACCACCGGCGAGGAACTTTGCCTCCTGGCCCGAGAGGGCCGTCAGATTAGGCTCGGCCAAGGTCCGAACGACGCCTTTTGTTTCAAGCGCTTCTAGCAAGACGCTGACCTGCACGGCCCCGGCGTTGAAGCCCAGAACCGTCGCGCCAGCGTTGGAGTTGGTGGCAGGTATGTTGCGGGCGAGGCCGTTGGCCTGATTGCCGGAATTGGAATATTGGCCCGTGCCCGTCGACATGGGGTTGCCGTTGAGCACGGTGCCATTGGCAGCCAACGAGGCCGACAGTGACTTCGAAACAGAGCGCTGCATTTCCGCGAAACGGACCTTCAGCATGACCTGCTGAACCCCGCCCACCGACATCAGGTTCGACACCCGCTCGGGCGCGTAACGTTCGGCGAGATCAAGCGCGCGCTGCAATTTCTGCGATGAAGATGCGACGCCCGACAACACGATGCCGTCGTTGGCGGTGCGCACTTCGATCTTTTCGTCGGGCAGAATCTGGCGAAGCCTTTGCTTGAACTCCGAGATATCGGCCGTCACAACGACGTCGACGTTTGTGATCAGCCGCCCCTCGGCGTCGAGCAGCGTCAGCGTGGTGATGCCCGGCTGCTTGCCCAGAACGTAGATCGACCTGTCCGAGAGCGAGGAGATATCCGCGATCTGGGGGTTGGCGATTGAAAGCTCTGCGAATGCAATGTCGCTTTCGACGACGACCGCCCTATTTATGGCGACCTTCAGCGAGCTTTCGGAATTTCGATTTACGATCGTCAATCGCTCAGCCTGAGCGGGGGAAACGAAGGTGCCAAGTGTTAAGGACAACCCCAGAAGGGCAGCCCCAAGTGTACTGCGATGTGTCATGTGACCTGCCTCTCGGATCACGCCTCGGATCGGGTCTTTTCGCCCGTGTTTGAAAGCATACTGCGTCAATTTGAGATTTCATGCAAGAATCAAAGCTTTTAGAGCCGTTCCTGATGCAGCAAAGCCGCAGGCAGCGCCCGCGGCTTGACCGAATTTTGGTATAACTAGTTTATTTACAGGCGATCGGCGTTTCCACAACTTCGGCGCCGCGGCGGGTGCGGATGGTGCAAACCTCCTGCTTGGGGGCCTCGCGGACCTCCTGAATTTCCGGCGCTTCGGCCAATCCGAGTAGGGAGCGCTGATCGACTTCGATGGCCTCGGCAATCGTGTCGTCCATATTTCCGACCAGCGACAGGGACAAACGACCCGTGGATTGCGCCTGCGCCAGTGAGGCGACCTGCTGCGGATTGACCGCGACGGTGACGGTACGGGCGATCATCGCTTCTGCATTGTCGCCGTTCGACATTTGATCGACCGCGATGAGCTGAATACCCGTTTCGATCAACTTGGTAACTTCGCCGGAAGACCCGCGGGACATGCCGCCGACACGACCGGTCCAATATACGTCGACCTTGTCGCCCGGACGCAGGAAGCCCGAGACGCCGGTTGCCACATCGACCTTGACCGCAAAGGCGCGCATGCCTTTTTCCAGACGTGACGTCAGTCCGGCGTCTTCGCCAGGCTTGGTGATCTTGACTTCCATGATCGCCTCGTTCGGGTCCACCATGCGCAGGATATAACGCGGACGAGGATCATTTTCGGGAAACAGTGCGGCTTCTTCAAAGTAAATGCCCTCGGGCATCGCCGCTTCGGGCCATTCGACGCGGCGCACATCCGCTTTGGTCAGCTCTTCACCGAATTTCATCTGGCGCTTTGCGACATAGACCATTTTGGTCGGAACTGTCACTGGTGTGGTGGCGGCGGCGGCTGCCATCTGCGCTTGCTGCGCCAGGAAGTCCTTGACCATGACGACCGCGAAACCGGCGAGGCCGAGTCCGACGGCGAGAACGATTCCAAATACTGCTCGCATTGCTCTTGTCCTTTTTTTCCACGGCAGGGGCGGGGCCACTGCTGACTATTATCTACCCGGAGTTCCCGGTGGTCTGGGTTTGATAATGGGTGGGGAATATGGCGAAAGATGGGATGGAGTGCGGTGCTTCGATGGCCTGATGCGGTGATGTGCCTGGAGACGCGAGACCTAAAGCGGATCCTCGATTTTCTGGCTCGACATATAATCGGTGACCGTACCGGCCAGGCCCATGGTATCGTTCCGCGTCATGGTCAGAAGGAATACCACCATTGCCGCAACCCCGGCGGTCAGCACCACCCAGTCCACAGTTGTGGCCCCGTCCTCACCCCGTAAATACGTTTGGAAAAATGATTTCATGATCGGTCCCCGATGAGGTCTCTTTGAGAAAACCGCGCCGCGCCAAATTTAGCGGCGCCTGGCGTGCCTAAAAAAAAGGCCGCGCCCCTGTCGGGCACGGCCTGTTTTCAAGTCGTTCAGGGCTAAGCTGAACTTACTTTGTGTCTGGTTCAGCCGCCGTAACCTCGACACCACCCATGTATGTGCCAACTTTGCCGGTCAATGCGGTCGCGTTGGTTTTAATCGTGCCGAAGGCGGCGACGGCCAGGCCGACAACAGCGGCAGTCAGCACAACCCAGTCAACAGTGACAGCGCCGATTTCGTCTTTACGGAAATTTTTGATGAACTTGATCATAATAGTGTCCCTCCAAAGGATCATGTAAGCGTTTCAGTGGTCCGTTTCGGTTTGTCGGCGCCTATGGCTCTCTCTTTCCAAGGCACCACCTCTGCGGCACCTCGATATATAGCCTGCAGATTTGGGCAGCATTGGGGCGCGATTGGTTCGAAATTGTAGTTTTTGGATTTGATGACCGAATATCGACTAAATATATGATTTTAATATATAATATAGGACTCACTTGCTGCATTACCGCCCGCTACCGTTTGAGGTCGATGCGAAAATGTCACGCATCCAGAGGCCAGACTGGCCCGATTGGCCCAATTCTGCGAAACTTCGCGCAATAAGAGCAGACAAAGAACAGGCGAGAAAAAAATGCGCCAATTTGCAAGATGCATCGCCCTCGCGGGTGGGGTGGCCGTCATGTCCGGCCTGATCGTCGACGTGCGCGCCGAAGCGCCCGGGTTCAAGGATTTCTCCTTCAAGCGGGTGAAGCCGCCCAAATCCTCTGCCGGACAACGGATCACCGTACAGATCACCGATCCGCTGCCCGTGCCGAAAAAGAAATCGGTCTCTGATGTGAAAGACGCGGTCGTGATCCCGGTCGCGGCGGCTGCACGTCCGGTCAGCTCACTGCTCGATTGGTTCTGGGACGATATCTCACCTGCGTTGAGCGATTCCGCTCCGGATCGCTTGACCCCCGCATTGGTCCGGCTGTCCAACCCGCCGAGCGGGGCTTCGGTGCCCGAGCCCCGGCTGGATGCGTTGTTGTCCATCACACAGCGTCACGGGGCGGATATCTTGCTCTCCACCGTCGGTACGCGCGTCTCACCAGCGCTGGCGCTGGCCGTCATAGCGGTGGAATCGGGCGGGCGTGCGGATGCGGTCAGCCACGCAGGGGCACAGGGCATGATGCAATTGATGCCTGCGGCGGCGGAACGTTTCGGGGTTGTCGACCGGCTGAACCCGTCGGACAATATCCGGGGCGGGGTGAAGTATCTCGACCGGCTGATGAAAGACTTTGACAACGATCCGGTCCTCGCTCTGGCTGGCTATAATGCCGGAGAGAACGCCGTGCGTCGTCACGGTGGCGTCCCGCCCTATGCCGAAACCCGGAACTATGTCCCCAAGGTACTGGCGGCCTTCAACGTCGCGCGCGGCCTGTGCCTGACGCCGCCGGTCCTTGCGACGGACGGATGCGCCTTTCGCCAGCCCTGAGGGTATCGACATGAAATGGGCCGGAGGAGACCCCCGGCCCATGCCCATCGCTTTGGTTCTCATGTCCGATAATGCCGTGGACCCCACGCAGGGCCCAGGCCGAACCCTCAGACGATCGTGGCCTCAGTGGCGGCGCGGATTTCGTCTTCGGTGACGCCTTCGGCGGTCTCCACGATCTTCAGTCCACCTTCGACCACGTCCAGCACGCCCAGGTTGGTGATGATGCGGTTCACCACTCCGGCACCAGTCAATGGCAGGGTGCAGGATTTCAACACCTTGGTCTCACCGGCCTTGTTGGTGTGGTCCATCACGACGATGACACGGCCGACACCGGCGACGAGGTCCATTGCGCCCCCCATGCCCTTGATCAGCTTTTTGGGGATCATCCAGTTGGCCAGATCGCCGTTTTCGGCGACTTCCATCGCGCCGAGGATCGCCGCGGCGATCTTGCCGCCCCGGATCATCCCAAAGGAGGTCACGCTATCGAAATAGGCGGTGCGGTTCAGCTCTGTGATCGTCTGCTTGCCGGCGTTGATCAGGTCGGCGTCTTCCTCGCCCTCAATCGGGAAGGGACCCATGCCCAGCATGCCGTTTTCCGACTGCAGGGTGATGTCCTTGTCGCCGACATAGTTGGCCACCAGGGTCGGAATGCCGATCCCTAGGTTCACGTACATCCCGTCTTCAAGTTCCTCTGCCGCGCGTGCGGCCATCTGATTGCGATCCCAGGGCATAGATAGCTCCTCTACCGTTAGGTCAGGTTGGAAATGTCTGGAAATTCCAGAGTGATAATTGTGCCGGACGAGGACCGCCCCACATCGACCTTGCCACGCATTTGCGTGATGAGGCTTTGAATGACCATGCCGCCGACGCTTTTCTTGCTTGGCCAGACCGTATCTTCTTTCATGCCGATACCGTCGTCGGAGACGATGATGCGCAGACCGTCGTTCTCGAGGCGCTGCAAGCGGACTTCGATCAGGCCCGACTCGCGTCCCTTGAAGGCGTGTTGCAAGGCGTTGGTCAGCACTTCGGAAACGATCAAGCCGATGCTCACCGCCTGATCCGTCGGAATGTCGATGGCGTCCAGATTGGTGTTCATCCGGATCCCGCCGCGCCCGTCCAGAGCCTGTGTCCCAGCAACGAGACGCGATAGGTATGCGCCAAAGGCGACAGTATCCATGTCGCGTCGACGCTCTGGGTTCGACAATTCCTCATAGAGCATCTGCAGGCTCTCGATCCGTCGCGACAGCGTTTCGAACTGAGGTTTTGCCGCGCCAGCGCCGCGCCCGAACATCCGCACCAGGGAGACCACCAGGGACAGGTGATTTTTCACCCGGTGCTGCACCTCGCGCATGGCGTGGCGGACCGCATTGGGCGATATCTTCTCTTCCGACGGGGACAGAGGCTTTTGAATCCCGAGGAAATAGCGAAGCTCACCGCTGACCGAGCGGATCGGCGTCAACAGAAGCCGGTTCATAAAGGTGGAGCCATCGGCGCGGTAGTTCAGCACGTCGACCGTGACATCCGTTTCATCCGCGATGGCCTGACGGATGCGAGCGACATCCTCGGGGTCCGTTTCTGGCCCCTGGAGAAACCGGCAATTGCGACCCAAGGCGAAGTCGGCCGAGTAGCCGGTCGTCGCCTCGAACGCCTGATTGGCATAGACGATTGGACAGTCAGGCAGGTTGGGATCGGTCAAAAGCAACGACACCATGGACCCGGCCAATGTCTCAAAGGCCTGGGCATGGGTCAGGGCGGCGACGTCGATCTGCTGCGGTAAATCTGTGGTCATGACTGTCCTCCCGGAATCAGCCGTCAGGCCGCGGGACGGGTGGTGCGCTTTTCAATCCGCTTCTCGTGTTCACCCTGGATGATGCGATGAACGTAGACACCGGGCAAATGGATCTTGTCGGGATCGAGACTGCCGGTGGGCACGATTTCCTCGACTTCGACGACGCAGATCTTGCCGCACATGGCCGCGGCAGGGTTGAAGTTGCGCGCGGTCTTACGGAACAGCAGGTTGCCGGTCTCATCCGCTTTCCAGGCTTTCACGATGGCGAGGTCGGCAAATATGCCTTCTTCCAGGATGTAATCCTGACCGTTCCACGACTTCACCTCTTTGCCTTCGGCAATGACGGTGCCCACGCCAGTCTTTGTGTAAAATCCGGGGATGCCGCTGCCGCCGGCGCGCATACGCTCAGCCAATGTGCCCTGGGGGTTGAATTCCAGCTCCAGCTCGCCCGAGAGGTACTGCCGCATGAATTCGGCATTCTCACCAACGTAGGAGGACATCATCTTTTTGACCTGACGGGTTTGCAGCAGAACGCCCAACCCGAAGTCGTCGACGCCCGCGTTGTTCGACGCGACCGTCAGGTCCTTGGTTCCCGCGTCGCGGATCGCGGCGATCAGCAGTTCGGGGATACCGCACAGACCGAAACCGCCAGCAGCGATGAGCATGCCGTCAAACAGCACGCCATCCAGCGCATCGGTCGCGGAGCCATAGACTTTTTTCATGGGAAGCCTCCTTGGTGAGTTTCCCATGTCATGCCGTTAGCCCACCGCAGAGTCAACGCGGCCGCGCCGCAGAAACGGCACACCGGTAAACCAGAGCCGAGGTGCGGATCAGATAACCCGGACCTGCGTGCCGATTGGTGTGCTGGCAAATAGGTCTTCGATTGCGAAATTATATAGCCCGATGCAGCCATCCGAGCTTTGCCGCCCGATCTTGCGCGTGTCATGGGTGCCGTGGATCAGATAGGCGGGCCAGCTGAGGTACATGGCGTGGGTGCCGAGCGGATTGTCCGGACCCGGCGGCATGTAGGTCCAGCCAAAGCGTTCCTTCTGGCTGGCGGTCGGGGTCCAGTCGGGGCCGACCTTCTTGCGCACGATCTCGGTATAGCCCCGCTTGGTCAGTTCATCGGTCTTGGGCACCGAGGTCGGATAGATACGGTAGTCCGTCTCATCCCCGGACCAGAAGTGCAGCGCGCGCGAGGTGGTGTCGCAGACGATCGCGCCTTTGCCCAGCGTGTCGAAATGGTCCTGCCAGCGCTGCGCGGCAAAGCTGGAGACGTTGTTGCGCACACCGGCCTGCGCTTCGGTCGTGTCCCCTTCGGCGGCCCAGGCGAGCGTCGGGGTAATGACTGTCGCGGCGATGCCGCCCATGATCAGCTTGCGGCGGGTAAGGTGGAACGGTGTCATGACATCTCCTGTCCATCGGAATTGACGTATATCTGTCAAACTCCGATGGCTGAGACCAATCACATATTCTTTATCGCATATGTATGCGCGCAACCCCAGAATTGCACCGGTGCGCGCCTAGTCCTCAGCAGTCTTCGCCGCGTCTTTCTTGGCCGCCGGTTTCTTGGCGGGGGCTTTCTTTGCCGCGGTTTTCTTGGCGGCCGGCTTCTTGGCAGCTGCCTTTTTCTTGGGCGCGGCTTTTTTCTTGGTCCCCTTCTTGCCGGCCTTTTCCGCGATCAGAGTGACCGCCTGATCCATGCTCAGCGCTTCGGGGTCCTGCTCCTTGGGCAGGGTGGCGTTTATTTTTTCCCATTTCACGTAAGGGCCATACTTGCCTTCCATGATCGCGACGGGGCCACCATCGGGATGCTCGCCCAGCTCTTTCATCACCTTGGCCGCGCCACCGCGCCCGCCACGGCTCGCGACTTTCTCCGCCAGAAGCTGTACTGCGCGGTTCATGCCCACGCTCCAGACCTCGTCCAGCCCTTCGAGGTTGGCGTTGGTGCCCCCCCGGTCCGAGGTGCTGTCGGCATGTTTGATGTAGGGACCATAGCGCCCAATGTTTGCCCAGACGTTAATGCCGTCCTCGGGGTGCGTGCCGACCAGACGAGGCAGGGTCAACAACATGACGCCCTGTTCCAGCGTCAGATCCTCGGCGACCCAATCCTTGGGCACGGATTGGCGAGGGGGCTTCTTGTTCTCTTCGGTCACCTCACCGCGCTGCACATAGGGGCCGAAGCGACCCTTGAAGACGCGGATTTCATCGCCCTGATCCTCGCCCAGAAGCTTGCCCTCGGGGGGAATTGCGCTGGCTTCGGCTTCCGGATCCGGCGGACCGAAGGGACGGGTGTAGCGGCACTCGGGGTAGTTCGAACAGCCGATAAAGGCCCCGCCGGAGCGCGCGGTGCGCATCGACAGCCGGCCCGCCCCGCAGTTTGGGCAGATGCGGGGATCCGTACCTTCCTCGTTCGGCGGAAAGAGATGCGGTGCGAGCACTTCGTTGATCTTGTCCAGCACCTCGGTGATGCGCAGATCGGCGGTTTCGGCAATCGCGGCGGAAAAGTCGCGCCAGAAGCGGCCCAGCACATCCTTCCAGTCGCGCGACCCGGCCGACACATCGTCCAGTTCATCCTCGAGGTCGGCGGTGAAATCATATTCGACGTAACGGCGGAAGTAATTCTCGAGAAAGACAGTGACCAGCCGGCCCTTGTCCTCGGGGATCAACCGGTTCTTGTCCTTGCGCACATAGCCGCGATCCTGAATCGTCGTTACGATGGAGGCATAGGTCGAGGGGCGCCCGATCCCCAGCTCTTCCATCCGTTTGACCAGCGTGGCCTCGGTGTAGCGGGGCGGGGGCTGGGTGAAATGCTGCTCCGGCGTGACCGACCGCTTTTCCATCTTATCGCCCTGTCCGACCTGCGGCAGACGCTTGTCGTCTTCGTCCTCGACGTCGTCGCGCCCTTCTTCGTAGACCTTGAGGAACCCGTCGAACATCACGACCTGACCGTTGGCGCGCAGACCAACCTGACCGTCCTGGCTGCCGATCTCGACCGTGGTGCGTTCGAGGCGCGCGCTTTCCATCTGACAGGCGAGCGTGCGCTTCCAGATTAGATCGTAAAGCCTGCGCTGATCCGAATCCGTTAACCCAAGGGCAGCGGCGTCCGCCGTCATTTCGGTCGGGCGGATACATTCGTGCGCTTCCTGCGCGTTCTTGGCCTTGTTCTTGTAGGTGCGCGGCTGCGCGGGCACGTATTCTTTGCCGAACCGCCCGCCGATGGCGTCGCGGCAGGCGGTGACCGCCTCCGGCGCCATGTCGATGCCGTCGGTCCGCATGTAGGTGATGTGGCCGGCCTCGTAGAGCCGTTGTGCCGCGTTCATCGCCTGGCGTGCGCCCATGCCAAATTTGCGCGAGGCCTCCTGCTGAAGCGTCGAGGTCATGAACGGCGGGGAGGGGTTGCGCGTCGCGGGCTTGGCCTCGACCGATGTGACGCTGAGGTCGCGGGAGGTCACGGCCTGCACCGCCAATTCGGCCGCTGTCGCGTCCTTGATGTCGTAACGGTCGAGCTTCTTGCCGGCGAGGACGGTCAGGCGGGCGTCGAATTCCTGGCCGCGCGGCGTCTTCATCAGCGCGCTGACCGACCAGTATTCGCGGGCGCGAAAGGCCTCGATCTCCATCTCGCGCTCAACGATCAGGCGCAGGCTGACGGATTGCACGCGACCGGCGGATTTCGCGCCGGGCAGCTTGCGCCACAGCACCGGCGAAAGGTTGAACCCGACGAGATAGTCGAGCGCGCGGCGGGCAAGATAAGCCTCCACCAGATCACCATCGACCTGACGCGGGTTCTTCATCGCCTCGGTCACTGCGGTCTTGGTGATCGCGTTAAAGACGACGCGGCTGACCGGTGTGTCGGCCTTGATCGCCTTGCGCAGCCGCAGCGCCTCTTCAAGGTGCCAGGAGATCGCTTCGCCCTCGCGATCGGGGTCCGTCGCGAGGATCAGGGCGTTGTCGTCCTTTAGTGCGTCGGCGATTGCCTTGACGTGCTTCTTGCTGTCCGAGGCGACCTCCCATTTCATGTCGAAATCGTGGTCCGTGTCGACAGAACCGTTCTTGGGCGGCAGGTCGCGAACATGCCCGTAGGAGGCCAGGACAGTGTAGTCCGACCCAAGATATTTGTTGATTGTCTTGGCCTTGGCCGGGGATTCGACAACAACGACGGGCATATGGGATCCTCTCTAACTCTGGACGAGTTGTATGGCGGCGGACCATGTGGGTCGCAAGGGGCGAATGTCAATGCAGGGGATTTGGGGGTGGCGTGGGGTGCTGCCTGCCGTGGATCCGGGCGTTAATCGCCGCTGACGCGTGCCAGAAGGCCACCGGCATGGCGGCGCACCCGGCCCAGAAGTTCCAACCGGGTGATGCTGGGCGCGATCAGATTGCGGGCATGCGGCAGGTCGCGGATCAACTGGTCCTCGGCCACCGGCGCAGGGCTAAGACGGTCGAGGATGTCCGAATGCAGCGCTGCGGTCTCCTGAAAGCTGCGACTGGCCCCAGGTGGTGCGGGAGAGAGATCAAAGCTGTGCTGCGGTTCGGTGGCAATCGGTTGTGGCAGCGCGTCGATGACGTCCTGCGCGGATCGCACGAGCATCGCCCCGTCGCGAATCAACAGGTTTCCGCCGGCGGCGCGCGCATCGAAGGGATGTCCCGGCACCGCGAGGACATCGCGCCCCTGATCGAGGGCCGTGCGCGCGGTGATGAGGCTGCCGGATTTGGCCGCCGCCTCGATCACCACCAAGGCCCGTGCGAGGCCGGAGATCAGGCGGTTGCGGCGCGGGAAATTGCGCGCCATCGGTTGCAACCCCATGGGCATCTCGGACAGGCGCAAGCCCTTTGCAGTCAGCTCTGTTCCCAGATCAGAGTTTTCTGCGGGGTAGAGCACGTCCGCGCCCCCGGCCATCACTGCTACGGTGCCACTATCGAGGGATGCGCGATGCGCCGCCGCGTCGATGCCGCGTGCGAGGCCCGAGACGACGACATAGCCTGCTTCGGCCAGCTCGGCTGCCATGTTGCGCGCCATCCGCAGCCCGAGTGAGGAGGCGTTGCGCGCCCCGACCAGCGCCACCATCGGGCGTTGCAGCACCTGTATGTCACCGATCATCCACAGGATCGGTGGCGCATCGGGGACATCCAAGAGCGCGGCGGGGTAGTCGGGTGTTCCGATGCAGATCATCCTTGCCCCGGCTTGTCGGGCGGCCGCTATCTCCTTCACCGCGACGCCCTCGGGGCAGGGGCGGTAGTCGGTTACGCCTGCGCCGGCGGCAACCTCCGGTAGCGCCGCCAGCGCGGCTGTCGCGGTGCCGTGTTCGTGCAGCATCCGGTAGAACGTCGCGATTCCGACCCTGCGGGAGCGCAAGAGACGAAGCCATGCCAGCCGTTCCCCTTCGGTGGTGGGTGGACGAGGGGGGTGTGTCGAAGGGTGATAATCCACGACCGGGAAGGCTCCGTCTGCTTGCAGAGTCGAGGATAAAGCCCATCCCGTTAATTTAGGGTGAATTGGAATTAGATTCGTTCAGACGGGGGGGGGTAGAGCGATAACTGCCACCGCTCCCCGGTCTCGTAGTCTCAGGCAGAACCACCGACCGTCAGCCCGCCGATCAGCACGCTCGGTTGCCCGACCCCGACCGGCACCCATTGCCCGGCCTTGCCGCAATTGCCCATGCCGGGGTCGAGCGCCATGTCGTTGCCGATCGCCCGGATCCGTTGCAGCGCCTGCGGGCCGTCCCCGATCAGCGTCGCGCCCTTGACCGGGGCACCGCGTTTGCCGTCCTTCACGAGGTAGGCCTCGGTGCAGGAGAAGACGAACTTGCCGCTGGTGATATCGACCTGCCCGCCGCCGAAGCCGACGGCGTGAATGCCGTCTTTCATCTCGGCCACGATGTCGTCCAGCGTGGCATCACCGCCCAGCATGTAGGTGTTCGTCATCCGGGGCATCGGGGCATGCGCGTAGCTTTCGCGCCGTCCATTGCCCGTGGGTGCAACCCCCATGAGCCGGGCGTTCTGACGGTCCTGCATATAGCCGACCAGCACGCCGTCCTCGATCAGCACGTTCTTGCCCGAGGGCGTGCCCTCGTCATCCACGGTGAGCGACCCGCGCCGGTCGGGAATCGTGCCGTCGTCCAGAACGGTCACGCCCTTGGCCGCCACCTGCTGACCCATCAGACCGGCAAAGGCCGAGGACCCCTTGCGGTTGAAATCGCCCTCCAGCCCGTGACCGATGGCCTCGTGCAGCAGGATCCCCGGCCATCCGGGGCCGAGCACGATGTCCATCACGCCAGCAGGCGCTGGCACGGCGTCGAGGTTCACGACGGCGACGCGCAACGCCTCGCGCGCCTTGGCCTGCCAGTCCGCCGGGTCGAGCAATCCGTCGAGCCCGACGCGACCGCCGCCGCCCGCCGTGCCGCTTTCGCGCCGCCCGTTCTGTTCCACGATGACGGAGACGTTGACCCGCACCATGGGGCGGGCGTCGCGCAGGATGCCGCCTTCGGGGCGCAGGATCTCCACCTCCTGCAGAGAGGCGGCAATCGTCGCGCTGACCTGCACGACACGGGGGTCCATGTCGCGGGCATAGGCGTCGATCTCGCGCAGCGTCTCGACCTTGACCGGGAAATCCGCCCCGGCAATCGGATCGGCGTCGGTGTAAAGTCGGCGGTTGGTGGCGCGTGGTGCCTCCGCCATCGTGCCGCCGCCCGCGCCGACCGCCAGCCGCGCGGTTTCCGCTGCCCGCTTCAGCGCAGATTCGGAAACCTCCGTTCCATGCGCATATCCGGTCACTTCGCCGCAAACAGCCCGCAGGCCGAACCCTTCGGAGGCGTCATAGCTGGCGGTCTTCACCCGTCCGTCGTCAAAATGCAGCATTTCAGAGCGTTTGCGTTCCAGAAAAAGCTCGCCATCATCGCCTCCGGAGGTGGCCTCGCGCAGGATCGACAGCGACCGACCTTCGTCCAACAGGGTTTCAAAGGGGCGGAAAGGGGTATCTGACATCGAAAAAGCCTCCTGTCGCAGGGGTCTGGGATGATTTTCTTGAACCAAATCAAAAAAGCGTCCGTTTGCCGCAAGCGTGATTATTGTGGTGTGCGCAAGAATATGGTTTTAAACGTCCGCAAACAACGGGCGCTTGCACGGATTCCGTGCGATACCTCGTGGACCGATCAAAAGCCTTAAACCGATCAGGGTGTCATATGCGTAAAATCACGAGCCTTTCGGCCTTCCTGGCGTCCTTCGCCGCTCTCCCCGCCGCCGCGCAGGAGCTGGAGGCCATCGGCAAGCCGCATCCCGCCGGCATCGACTTTCAGCCCGCAGTCACCGAGGTCGCGCGCGATCTGCACTGGCTGGACGACATGCTGCTGATCGTGATCACGCCGATCGTTCTGCTGGTCGTTGTCCTGCTGCTGTTCGCCGCGTTCCGCTATTCGCGCAAGTCCAACCCGACGCCGGGCACGTTTACCCACAATTCGCCACTGGAGATCGCCTGGACCATCGTGCCGATCCTGATCCTGCTGTTCATCGGGGTGTTTTCGCTGCCGATCCTGTTCAAGCAACAGACGTTCCCGGACGGGGACATCAATATCAAGGTGACGGGATACCAGTGGTATTGGGGCTATGAATATACCGACACCGAATCCGAACTGGCCTATGACGCCTATATGATCGGCCAGCCCGCGACGATGACGGGCGAGGACGACACGGCAGGTGCCAAGGCCTACATCAACTCCGACGCGATGAAGGCCAAGCTGGTCGCCGCAGGCTATAACGAGGATGAATTCCTGCTGGCCACGGACACCGCCGTGGTGATCCCGGTCGGCAAGACCGTCGTGCTGACCCTGACAGGCGCGGATGTGATCCACTCCTGGGCGATGCCGGCCTTTGGGGTCAAGCAGGACGCCGTACCGGGCCGACTGTCCCAGATCTGGTTCGCGGCAGAGCGCGAAGGCATCTACTTTGGCCAGTGTTCCGAACTTTGCGGCAAAGATCACGCCTACATGCCGATCACCATCAAGGTCGTCAGCGAGGCGGTCTACGACGCATGGCTCATCGCCACTGAAGAGGCCGGCGGATACGTCGACCCCGAGTCCCTGAACAGCTAATCACGGCGCCCGGTTCGCCGGGCGCGCCCTTTCCCGGCCCGTTTCAGTGACGGACCGCAACCCCAGGACCCGCATGACCGACGCGAGCATTCAGACGCAGCCCGAGACCGGCGAGGCGACGTTCGGCGATTATGTCGCGCTGCTGAAGCCGCGCGTGATGTCGCTGGTGGTCTTTACCGCCGCCGTCGGTCTGTTGGCGGCACCGGGGACCGTGCATCCGTTCATCGCGTTCTTTGCTGTGCTGTGCATTGCCATTGGGGGCGGGGCCTCCGGCGCGCTCAACATGTGGTATGATGCCGATATCGACCGGGTGATGAAACGCACAGCGAACCGCCCGATCCCTTCGGGACGGGTCGGCGCGGACGAAGCTTTGGCTGTCGGGCTGACCCTTTCGGGGTTCGCCGTGGTGATGTTGGGGCTGGCCTCGAACTGGGTGGCCGCGGGGCTGTTGGCCTTCACGATCTTCTTCTACGCGGTGGTCTACACCATGTGGCTCAAGCGGTGGACGCCGCAGAACATCGTCATCGGCGGTGCCGCCGGAGCCTTCCCGCCGATGATCGGCTGGGCTGTCGCGACGGGCGGTGTGTCCATCGAATCCGTTTTGATGTTCGCGCTGACCTTCATGTGGACGCCGCCGCATTTCTGGGCGTTGGCGCTCTTCATGAACTCCGATTATGAAAAAGCAGGCGTGCCTATGCTGACGGTGACCCACGGGCGCCGCGTCACCCGCCGCCATATCCTCGCCTATACTGTCTTGCTCGCTGTGCTCGCAATCGGCGCTGCCTTTACCAGCATCGGCGGGCCGATCTACCTGACCGTTGCAGTGATCCTCAACGCTATGTTCCTCTTTGGCGCCTGGAAGATCTGGCGCCGTGACGAAGAGATGGCGGCGGCCGACGGATACCGCCGGGAAAAGCGCTTTTTCGCGCTCTCTCTGCTGTACCTCTTCCTGCATTTTGGCGCGATCCTTGCAGAAGCAGCGCTGCGGCCCTGGGGCCTCGGGGGGTGGTGACAATGGCATTTCGCAAACCACATGAACTGCACAATCGCCGGTGGAGCCGAAACCTCGGTCTCGGCGTCGTGCTCGCGATCTTCGTGGCGCTGATTTTCGGTCTGACGATCGTCAAGGTCACGCAAAACCCGATCCAGCTCGCCCCGCAAGCGGGAGAGGGTTACTGATGCCGATGTCTGCTCCACAAAAGACGGTGGCGACGACGCTCGGGGTGGTCGCAGTGATGGCGACGCTCGGGTTCGCGGCGTCCCCGCTTTACAATTATTTCTGCCGTGTCACCGGGTTTGGGGGCGTGACGCAGGAGGCTGACGCCGCCTCCGACGTGGTGCTCGACCGGATGATCAAGGTGCGCTTTGACGCCACCACGGATCCCGGCATGCCCTGGGAATTCAAGCCGGTCCAGCGCGAGATGACGCTTCGGATCGGGGAGACGGGGCTGGCGTTTTACGAGGCGCATAACCCGACCGACCGGGTCGTCGCCGGGACCGCCAGCTACAATGTCTTTCCCTACGACGCGGGCGGATTCTTTACCAAGATCGATTGCTTTTGCTTCACCGAGCAGGTTCTTCAGCCCGGTGAAACGGTCCAGATGCCGGTCACGTTCTACGTCGACCCGAGCATGGTCGAGGACCGCGACGCGAAACATGTGCAGACCATTACGCTGGGCTACACATTCTACGAAACCGACCTTCCCGAACAGCAGGCACAGCTTGCGACGGGCAAGGCCAACGATATAAACTAAGACTTCAGCCGAGGGAACGAGGGCACCAAGATGGCGCATGAGAAAAACCACGACTACCACATCCTGGCACCGTCGCTTTATCCCCTGATCGGGGCCGTCGCGGCATTCGTCATGTTCTTTGGCGCCGTGCAATGGATGCACGGCAGCGGACCATGGGTCTTTTTGATCGGGCTGGCCGCTATATTTTACACCATGTTCGGCTGGTGGTCAGAGACGGTCAAGGAAAACAACGCGGGCGATCATACGCCGGTCGTCCAGATCGGTCTGCGCTACGGTGTGATCCTGTTCATCATGTCCGAGGTGATGTTCTTCTCCGCATGGTTCTGGACCTTCTTCAAGCATGCCATCTACCCCATGGGACCGATGTCACCCATGCAGGACGCCGTCTGGCCGCCCGCGGGCATCGAAACTTTTGACGCCTGGCACCTGCCTCTGATCAACACGCTGATCCTGCTATGTTCCGGCGCCGCGGCGACCTGGGCGCACCACGCGCTGGTGCACGAGGAAAACCGCCAGGACATGAAGTGGGGCTTGATCCTCTCCATTGCGCTCGGCGCGCTGTTCACCGTCTTTCAAATCTATGAGTACAGTCACGCGGCCTTTGGCTTCTCGGGCAATATCTATGGCGCGACCTTCTTCATGGCGACCGGCTTTCACGGCGCTCACGTCCTGATTGGTACGATCTTTCTGTTCGTCTGCCTGATGCGGGTCTACGCTGGGCACTTCACTGCGAACAACCACATCGGGTTTGAGGCGGCGGCCTGGTACTGGCACTTTGTCGACGTGGTGTGGCTGTTTCTCTTTGCGGCTGTCTACATCTGGGGCGGCTGACCGGGCGGGGCTTGCCCCCCACCTGAGATCACGGAAGGCGCGGGGCAAGGCTTCGCGCCTTTGGCATTGAAATGACCCGCTGAAATCGCGGAAAGGACCGGAATGCGGAAGAACCTGATCGGACCCTTGATCTTTGGGATCGGCGGTGCAGCGGTGCTCGTCTCCCTCGGGGTCTGGCAAATCCAGCGTCTGAACTGGAAACAGGACGTGCTGGCCGGGATCGAGGCGAGGATCGCCGCCTCGCCCATCGCCCTGCCGCAGACCATCAACCCGGACACGGATCAATATCTGCCCGTCACCATCACGGGCCGCTTTGGTGAAACCGGCCTGCGCGTGTTGGCCAGTCGCAAGCAGATCGGCCCCGGCCACAGGATGATCCAGCGGTTCGAAACGGGCGACAGGTCGATCCTGGTCGATCGCGGCTTCCTGCGCGAGGATGACCCGGCCACGCCGCCCCCCGCCGGTGATGTCACGATCAATGGCAATCTGATGTGGCCGGATGAAACCGATGGGTTTACCCCTGCGCCCGATATCGCCGGGGGGCTCTGGTTCGCCCGTGATGTCGCCGCGATGGCCGCCGCTCTCGGTGTGGAACCGACATTGGTGGTCGCGCGCGAGATGGATTTGGACGACGGTGCGGTGCAACCGATGCCGGTTTCGACTGTCGGCATCCCGAACGATCACCTGAACTATGCGTTCACCTGGTTCGCGCTGGCAGCGATCTGGCTGGCCATGACCAGCGTTCTGATTTATCGCACGCAAAGACAGCAAGGGGGCGGGACGACGTGAATTACATCTCGACACGGGGGCAGGCGCCCGATCTGACCTTTGAGCAGGCGATGCTGACCGGATTGGCGCGGGATGGCGGGCTTTACGTTCCCTCCGAAGTGCCGGTCATGCCGCAGGCCGAAATCGCTGCGTTGGCCGGTCTGCCCTACGAAGAGGTCGCGTTCCGCGTCATGCGCCCCTTCCTCGGCGAAACCTTTACCGACGACGAATTCCGCGAGATCATCGCCAACGCCTATGCCGGGTTTGGCCATGACGCTCGCGCGCCGCTGGTCCAACTTGATTCAGGGCATTTCCTGCTGGAGCTGTTCCACGGTCCGACATTGGCGTTCAAGGACTTCGCGATGCAACTGATCGGTCAGTTGTTCGAGGCCTCGCTGAAACGCTCCGGCGACCGGGTGACCATTGTTGGCGCGACCTCGGGCGATACCGGCTCTGCCGCGATCGAGGCGTTCAAGGGGCTGGACGCGGTCGACGTCTTTATCCTCTTTCCGCATGGCCGGGTGTCGGAGGTGCAGCGCCGCCAGATGACCACCCCGTCCGAAGCCAATGTGCACGCCCTCTCGATGACCGGCCATTTCGATGACTGTCAGGCACGGGTCAAGGATATGTTCAACGACTTCGCCTTTCGCGACGAAGTGCGGCTGGCGGGCGTGAATTCGATCAACTGGGCTCGGGTGTTGGCGCAGGTGGTCTATTACTTTACCTCCGCCGTCGCGCTGGGTGCGCCACATCGCAAGGTCAGCTTTACCGTGCCCACGGGTAATTTCGGCGACATTTTTGCCGGCTACATCGCGCGCAAGATGGGACTGCCAATCGATACGCTTGTGGTGGCGACAAACCAGAACGACATCCTGCACCGCTGCCTCGCAACCGGAGACTACACACCCGATGGCGTGATCCCCTCGATCAGCCCGTCGATGGACATCCAGGTCTCGTCGAACTTTGAGCGGGTGCTGTTTGACGCATATGGGCGCGATGGCATGGCGGTCGCGCAACTGATGGATGAGCTGAAGGCTGGCGGCTTCAAGGTCAGCCAAGGCGCGTTGCAACACCTTCAGGACCTCTTCGTGTCGGGGCGCGCTTCGGAGGAGGAAACCTCCGCCACGATCAAGGCGATACGCGCGCGGACGGGCCAATTGCTCTGCCCGCATAGTGCGGTCGGCGTGAAAGTCGCGCAGGACCACCTGGATCAAGGCGTGCCGATGATTACATTGGCAACCGCGCATCCGGCGAAGTTCCCCGATGCGGTCGAGGCCGCGACCGGGATACGCCCGCCGTTGCCGCCTCGTATGGCCGATCTCTTTGACAGGGACGAAAGAGTCACCAAAGTGGAAAACGACCTGGCAGAAATCGAACACTTCATTTGTGGAAACATCACCAATTGAAACCTGAACTGCACACGCTCTCCAACGGATTTCGCATTGTCACCGAACGGATGCCGGGGCTTCAGTCCGCCTCCATCGGGATTTGGGTGGCTGCCGGTGGGCGCGACGAGATGCCGGAACAGAACGGTGTCGCGCATTTCCTCGAACACATGGCCTTCAAGGGCACGGCGTCCCGCTCTCCGGTTCAGATCGCCGAGGCGATCGAGGATGTGGGCGGCTATATGAACGCCTATACCTCGCGCGAGGTGACGGCCTATTACGCGCGTGTGCTGGGCGCCGATGTCCCGCTCGCGCTGGAGGTGATCGCCGACATCCTGCGCAACTCCACCCTCGATGAGCGTGAGCTGGAGGTGGAGCGCGGCGTGATCCTGTCCGAAATCGGGCAGGCGCTGGATACGCCGGACGACGTCATCTTTGACTGGTTGCAGGAACAGGCCTACCCCGAGCAATCGCTGGGCCGCACGATCCTCGGCCCCGCCGAACGGATTCAGGCGTTCCGCCGGGCCGACCTGTCGCGCTTTGTTCAGGAGAACTACGGTCCCGGTCAGATGATCCTGTCGGCCGCCGGTGATGTCGATCACGCCGAAATCGTTGCGCAAGCCGAGGCGCTCTTTGGCGACATGCAGCCCGTCAGCCAGATTCAGGCGGGCAGCGCAAAATTCATCGGCGGCGAAAGCCGGGTGGTGAAGACGCTGGAACAGGCCCATATCGCCATCGGCTTTGAGAGCCCGAATTACATGCATGACGAGTCCTACGTCGCGCAGGTCTATGCCTCCGCCCTCGGCGGGGGCATGGCCTCGCGTCTGTTTCAGGAGGTGCGTGAAAAGCGCGGCCTGTGCTACACGATCTTTGCGCAGGCGGGGGCCTATACGGATACCGGGATGACCACGATCTACGCCGGCACCGCCGGTAATCAGGTTGCCGACCTTGCCCGGATCACCATCGACGAGATGAAGCGCGCCGCCGAGGATTTCAGCGAAATCGAAACCACCCGTGCGAAATCCCAGATGAAAGCGGGCCTGCTGATGGGGCTGGAAGGGCCGTCGTCGCGGGCCGAACGCATGGCGCGAATGGTCCAGATCTGGGGCTATGTGCCGCCGCTGGACAACGTTGTCGAAAAGATCGAAGCGGTAAGCCGTGATGATCTGCGCCGCTACGCCGAACGCATGGCCATCAACACCCCGATGGCGCTGGCCCTCTATGGGCCGGTTGCGGATGCGCCGGATCGCGAGGCGCTGCAATTGGCCCGCGCTGCCTGATGCTGCTGGCGCGGCGGAAGGTCAAGATCGAGACGGAGCGGATGACCCTCCGCCCCCCGGTCCATAACGATCACCGCGCCTGGGCCGATCTGCGCCGCACCAGCGAGAGCTATCTGACGAGGTGGGAACCGACCTGGGCCGCGGATCACCTGACGCGGCGATCCTTCACCAACCGGGTCTATTGGGCGCAACGCTCCATCGCGAGTGGCTCGGCGGTGCCTTTGTTCCTGACCCGGCGCGAGGATGAGCGTCTGTTGGGGGCGATCACGCTGGACAATATTCGCCGGGGCCCGGCACAGGCCGGGACGATTGGATATTGGACTGGCGAGGCTTTTGCACGACAGGGTTTCATGCGCGAGGCGATCAACGCCCTGGTGCATCATGCCTTTCATCGCATGGACCTGAGCCGCATCGAAGCCGCTTGCCTGCCGGAAAACACCCCCTCGCGTGCCCTGCTTGAAACCTGCGGGTTCAAATATGAAGGCGTCGCGCAGAGCTATTTGCAAATCGACGGGCGCTGGCGGACGCATGTGCTTTACGCGGCGCTGCGGTTGGATCGGCGGGGGCGGACGGACGTCGGGTAAAGCGGCTTTGAACGGCCTAGGCCTTGCGAGGTGCAGCGGTGACAGAGGTCTCCGCCGGGGAAATATTCATCACCACGGACTGGCGGAGCTGCAATTCGGCGAGGTTCGGCGGTTTGATCCACACAATCTTTGCAACTCGTGCTACCCTTGGACACGGAGGGTGCGATGCGTCAGTTCTGGTGTGCATGTCTGATCGGAGTTCTGGCGGGGCCGCTCACCGCGCAGGACACAACGCCGAGGATGAGCCACTGCATCGCCATCGCTGGCGCGACGCCCGGCGTGGATTTCGTGCATCTGGCCGGGTTTCGCGATGCGGTGCCGCAATACTCTGCCCGCATCAGCTACGTCTCGCATAGCTCGTATCTCATCCAGACCATCGGCGGTCTGTCGGCGGTTACCGACTATGCGGGATACCTCGGGAACGTGGACTTCATTCCCGACGTCGTGACGATGAACCACGCCCATTCCAGCCACTTCACCGGCGCGCCGGACCCAGCGATTCCGCATGTGCTGCGGGGTTGGTCGGACGAGTTCGGGATGGCAGTGGATCATCATCTGGATCTGGGCGAAATGCTTGTGCGCAATGTCTCCACCGATATCCGCGCCATGGGCGGGGTCGAGGAAAATGGCAATTCGGTTTTTGTTTTCGAGGTCGAGGGTCTCTGCATCGGCCACTTGGGCCATCTGCATCACGAACCGAATGATGCGCAATATGCGGCGATCGGGCGGCTCGACGTCGTGATGGTGCCGGTCGATGGGGGGATGACGCTCGACACCGACTCCATGGTGCGGGTGGTAGAGCGGTTGAAATCTTCCATCGTACTGCCGATGCACTGGTTTTCCGGCGCATCCCTCGGTTGGTTCCTCGAAGGGGTCGCGGAGGAGTTCGACATCGACATCCGAAGGGAGAGCGAGATCACCCTGTCGCTGCGCGATCTCCCTCAGCGCCCGACCGTCATCGTCCTGCAGCCAGCCTATCTGAGTGACGCAAATTGATCTGGGCGACATGGTCGCGGAATGGTAGCACGCGAGGATGAGCCTGTGTCCCGCCGATCCCGCCTTTGCCGACCGATTGCGCGACGTCCTTGACGACAAGGCGTTTCGCGATCTCGCCCCGCATTACCTGGAAGAACCTCGCGGCACCTGGACCGGCACTGCCGGGCTGGTCGTGGCGCCCCGCGACGTCGCGCAGGTCTCGGCGGTGATGGCCGCAGCCAATGCCGCGCGCGTGCCCGTCGTGCCCTACGGCGGTGGCACCGGGCTGGTCGGAGGGCAGACGATGCCCGAGGGGCCCGCGCCCCTGCTCTTGTCGATGGAGCGCATGACGACGATCCGCAAGATTGACCCGGTCGAGAACGTCGCGGTGGTCGAGGCAGGGGCCATTCTGGAGGATATCCACAACGCCGCGATCGGGGCGGGACGGATTTTTCCGCTGTCCCTCGCCGCCAAGGGCTCGGCGCGGATCGGTGGCAACCTCGCCACAAACGCGGGCGGGGTGAACGTGCTGCGCTATGGCAATGCGCGCGATCTGTGCCTCGGGCTGGAGGCGGTCTTGCCCGACGGGCGTATCTGGAACGGGTTGTCACGCCTGCGCAAGGACAACACCGGGTATGATCTGCGCAACCTATTGATCGGCTCCGAGGGCACGCTGGCCGTGATCACCGCCGCCTCGCTCAAGCTATTCGCGCCGCCAGCCGGGCAGGGGACCGCGCTGGCGGTCGTGCCGTCACCGCGCGCGGCGCTGGACCTGCTGTCGATGGTGCGCGATCACGTCGGCGAAGCGGTCTCGGCCTTTGAGCTGATCTCGGGCCAGGGGTTGGGGTTCCTCGCCGAGAAAATGCCACAAATTCGCCGCCCCTTTGATCCTGCGCCGGAGTGGATGGTTCTGATCGATCTCGGATTGCCTGCCGGCCTGGACCCCGCCGCCGCATTCGAGTCAATCTTTGCCGAGGCCTGGGAGCGTGAGCTGGTGAGCGATGCATTGATCGCGCAAAATCAGGCGCAGGCGACGGAATTCTGGGAGGTTCGCGAGCAAATACCGGGGGCCAACCGCTTGATCGGGTCGATTTCGAGCCACGACATCAGCGTGCCGCTCTCGCGGCTCCCGGAATTTATCGATCGCGCCGCGGATATGGTCCGCGAGATGGGACCGTTTCGAATCAACTGCTTTGGCCACCTCGGCGACGGAAACCTGCATTATAACGTCTTTCCACCCAAGGGTGCGGCGGTCGCAGACTGGCGCGCGCAGACCGGGGCAGTCAAGCAGGCGGTACACGATCTGGTGCATCAGATGGACGGGTCGGTCAGCGCCGAGCATGGGATAGGACGTCTGAAAACTGGTGATCTGGAGCGTTACGGCGATCCGGTCAAGCTGGAGATGATGCGCGCTATCAAGACGTCGCTCGACCCGGTCGGTATCATGAATCCCGGCGCCGTCCTGCGCGAAAGCGACGCCTGATCGCTTGGCGTGATTAACGCGCGATAGCCCCGCTCAGGCCTTCTTCACGCGCGGTTTGCCGAGCCTCTCCTGCAACCCCTCGACCAAGTCGCGATGCGGGACGTCGCCCGCGACGGCCAGGGTGCGCAGGCGGAAATGCACATGGGCCATCTCCTGATAATAGCTGGTGTAGGCAAAGTTCGTCGCAGCACCCGCGACCGCCCCGAGGACCGGAACCGTCTGTGCCGCCAGTTTCTGGCCCAGAACGGCGGCGAGGCGGGGCGCGACCTTCGAAATCAGCGTCTGCACTGTCGCACCAGAGATCGCGACCCGAGACGTCAGGAATGACAGATCCGTGCCGTCGTCGTCCTCTAGCGGACCGGCGGCGGCGAAAATGCGGATACAGTCGAATTGCACGCTTTCGCTATCGGGATCAAAGCCGTGCTCGACCGCGACATCCTGAATCGCGCGCAGCAACACCGTTGTCGTGACCGGCAGTTCCGCCAGTGCCGTCGGCAGCCCGCCAAAGCCGCCCGCCGCCCCCATGGAGGTCGTGACCACCCGGTTCAGCCAGTCCGGCTGATCCCCGACCACGCGGCGCGACCCGTTCGCGGCGCGCATGGCTGTGGTCAGCGCCGCTTCGGTCGTGCGGTCGAGACGGTCGCGCACCTCGCGCGGCAAGCGTTTCAGCAGCCCCTCGGCGCTGTCGCCGACGAGGTTGAGAACCTGCAAGCCCAATCCGCCGGCGCGCTTGTAGCGTCTGGCCAACGTGTCGAGTTCGGCGGCGATGTCGATCGGCGCGCCCACGTCGTCTTCCAGAAGTTGGGGTTTAGCGATAGTTTTACGCTTGGCGTCGGTCATTTGGCGCGTCTCCCTTTGGGGATAGATCTGGACGCCTGTGACCAAGATCAAGGGCGCGGCGTGATTCCGCGCGGCGGAAGGGCCGCTGCCTCAGGCTTTTGGCGCAGCATCCCGCGCGACGAGGCCGGCGATGCCGGTCCAGGCGTCGGGCGTCAGCTCCAGCCCCAGAACGCGGTCGGGATTGGTCGGCGGCGGCATGGCCACCGCAGGCAGCTTCCAAAAGCCGAACCGGCCATAATAGGGGGGGTCGCCGACCAGCATCACACGCTGCCAGCCGATGCTCTGCGCCCTGTTCAGAGACTGCGCGATCAGCAGGGCCCCGACGCCCTCGCCCTGATGGGTGGGGTGCACGGCGACCGGGCCCAAGAGCAGCGCGCGGTGTTCGCCCACCCGGACCGGCCAATAGCGGATCGCCCCGCCGACCGCACCATCATTGTCGCGCGCGACGAGACACAGCTCGGCCACCGGGGGAACATCATCGCGCAAACGGTATGACGACAGCGCCTCGCGACCCGGCGCAAAGCAGGTGTCATAAAGCGCCTCGACCTCCCACCAGTCCGCGGCTGTTTCCTGCGTCAGGTTGAACAAGCCGGGGGTCTCCTCTGCGCATTCGGGCTTTCATGCGCAGTACCATGGCGGTATCAGCAGTTCAAACCAAGGAGTGCGCGATGTTCTATGAACCCAAGGACGGCCACGGGTTGCCTCACAACCCGTTCAACGCCATCGTCACGCCGCGACCAATCGGCTGGATTTCGTCACGCGGCGCAGGTGGCGGCGACAACCTCGCGCCCTACAGCTTTTTCAACGCGGTGGCCTATCATCCACCGCAAGTCATGTTCGCCTCGACCGCCGCCAAGTCCGATCGAGATTTTGGCAAGGACAGCACTGCCAATATCCGGGATACAGGTTATTTTTGCGTGAACATCGTGGAATTTGCCGCCAAGGACGTGATGAACGTGACGTCAGGCGGATTGCCCGCGGGCGAAGACGAGTTCGTGAAGGCCGGGATCGAAAAGGCGGAATGCAATCTGATCCCCTGTTCGCGCGTCGCAAATGCGCCGGCGTCGCTGGAATGCCGGATGACCGAGATCGTCACCCTCAAGGGTGAGACCAACTACCTTGTGCTGGGCGAAGTGATCGGCGTGCATATGCGCGAGGATTGTCTGGTCGACGGCATGTTCGACGTCACACGTTTCCAACCACTGACCCGCCTCGGCTACCGGGATTATTCGGTGATCAAAGACGTCTTTTCCCTCGCCCGTCCGGACGACTGATCCTCGAGCGACAAGAGCGTATATGGCCTGTGGGACGCGCTGCGCGCTGTCGAAACGCGACCGCATCCCCGTAATCATGTCGAATGCTTAACGTGTCCTAAATCTCGAAAACCAATCTTATACCCAAGAACATAAAAAACTTGGGTGGCAGACATGAGCAGACACTTACTGATTACCGGGCAGCATCGCGCCGGTAGTTCTCTCTTTTACAGTATGTTGCGACGGACGCTGGCAGGGTTCAACATCCCCGGCCCGGAGTTTCCCGCGCGCGCGGTGATCCATATGCCGGGCAAGACCTGTTCACGGCGTGCCTTTGACATCTTTGACTTCGAAAAGATCGTGCAGGCGGCAGAAGGGCGCAAGCGGCTCGACATGATCGTCACCCTGCGCGATCCGCGCGACATATTGACGAGCTACGATCCACGCCTGCCGGACGATTATGCCTGCTCGGCTGACAAGAGCTATTTTGTCACCAGCCACGGCAAGCCGCAGCAGATTCTGCCGGGTATCCTGCAAACCCATGCGCAAATCGCGGCGGTCAGCAATTCCGGTCACCTGCCGCAAGGCGTTTTCATGATGAAATACGAGCATTTGGTAAGCGAACCGCGCCGCGTCCAGAACCTACTGGCCGATTGCCTCGAATTGGACTTCAACGCCGACTTCGGTAATTTTCACCGCGATGAACTTGCCACGCACGGCAGCGATCTAATCGGGTTTCGCACTTTGAACAGCAGTCGGATCGAGAAGTGGCGCGCGGCACATCACCGCGAACGGATCATCAGCCAGTTCGACGAATTCCCCGAGCTGCATGACATCGTGATCGACCTCGGATACGAAAGGGATCGCTCTTGGTACGACAGCTACCGCGCCGAGGGCGGGGCAGAGGAACTGGTGGTCAGCGCCTGACAGGCGTGGCGGTCTTTCGGCGCTATCTAAAAGGGCCGGGCCGTCGAGCGGATCGCGCGGCCAGGTTTGTGCGATCAATCTTGGGGCCTGACGAAACTTCATCCTGACCCTTAATCGACACCTTATCTAACTGGCGCAACAGTGCGCGAAAGAAGTGCTATGGCAGACGTTCAAGATGAATTGCGCTATCTGGTCACCGCCGCCGAGATTGCAGCGGAGAGCGGGTTGAAGAAGACTCATTTCCTCAATGACAACGCGCAGCGCGTGAACAAGAGCCTTGGCGATATGACCGGGCTAACGGGCATCGGCTTTCACATCATCGAGGTCGCTTCTGGGAATGAGACGACCGAACATCATCTCCATCACTATGAAGACGAATGCGTCTTTGTGCTGGACGGGCACGCGACGGCGCTGATCGGCGATGAGAGCTTTGAAATCGCGCCGGGCGATTTCCTCGGTTACCGCAAGGGCGGGGCGGCACATTCCATCCGGAACACGGGGACAGAGACGCTGCGCTGCATCGTGGTCGGCGAGCGACTGGCGCATGACGTGGGCGACTATCCCAACAAACGCAAGCGTATCTTCCGCAATGTCGGACTGCCGTGGAACCTTGTCGACATCGAGGACATCGACGAGCCGCAGGGCGGTGCCAAACGCTAGCTGACTCCGAAGGCTAATAACGGGATTGGTTGTGGGTGTACCGTTGAAGGATGCGTTGTCTGCCCCAGTCCTGAAATCCCCCACTCACGAAAAGGGCGGGCCCGCATGTGGCCCGCCTTTCGTCATTTTACGTGCTCGCAGGCGGCGTCAACGTCTTCCGCTGTTGCCCTCTCAGTGTCCGCCCAGAATGCCTGTCCGCACGCCGTAGTCGACGGCCAGCGCGTAGTCGGGATCATCCTCGCTGTCGATCACGAGGTGGCCGGCCTTGGTCAGCAGACGGTGGCAATCCCGGCTGAGGTGGCGCAACTGGATGCGCTTGCCGATGGCCTCGTACTTGCCGGCGATGTTCTCGATGGCTTGCAGGGCCGATTGATCCACCACCCGACTGTCGTTGAAATCGACGATCACCAGAGATGGGTCGCCCTTAATGTCGAACATCTCGACGAACCCGTCCGAAGAGCCGAAGAACAGCGGCCCCTGCACTTGGTAGACTTTTGCGCCCTCGGGGGTGAGGTATGTCTTGGCATGGATGCGCCGCGCGTTGTTCCAGGCGTAGGCGAGGGCCGAGACGATGACGCCCACCACCACGGCCACGGCCAGGTCGGCATAGACCGTCACGACCGTCACCAGAATGATGACAAAGGCATCCGTTAGCGGCACCTTGGCGAGGATCTTGAGCGAATTCCAGGCAAAGGTCCCGATCACCACCATGAACATCACCCCGACCAGCGCGGCCAGCGGGATCTGTTCAATCAGCGGCGAGGCAAAGAGAATGAAGGACAACAGCAACAGCGCCGAGGCGATCCCCGCCACGCGGGTCCGTCCGCCCGATTTGACGTTGATCATCGACTGGCCGATCATCGCGCAGCCCCCCATGCCGCCAAAGAACCCGGTCAGCACGTTGGCCGCGCCCTGCGCGACGCATTCCTGCGAGGCACCGCCCCGCTTGCCGGTCATCTCGCCGACGAGGTTCAGTGTCAGCAGCGATTCGATCAGCCCGATCGCCGCGAGGATCACCGCATAGGGCAGGATGATCTCGAAGGTTTCCCAGTTCAGCGGGACCATCGGGATGTGGAAGCCCGGCAAGCCGCCTTTGATCGAGGCGAGGTCGCCGACCCGCGGCACGTCGAGGCCAAAGACGATGACGACCACCGCAACGATGCCGATCCCGGCGAGGGGCGCGGGAATGACCTTGGTGATGCGCGGCATGACCCAGATGATCGCCATGGTCGCGCCGACGAGGGCGAGCATGATCCAAAGCGGCGCGCCGCTCAGCCATTCACCGCCCGAGGTGCCGTGGCCCGAGACCTCGGCGGATCCCGGCACCTTGAACTGTGTCAGCTGCGCGAGGAAGATCACGATCGCCAGCCCGTTAACAAAGCCCAGCATGACCGGATGCGGCACGAGGCGGATGAACTTGCCCCATTTCATCACCCCCGCAATGACTTGCAGGATCCCCATCAACACCACCGTGGCAAAGAGGTATTCGACCCCGTGATCCGCCACCAGCGCTACCATGACCACCGCCAGCGCGCCCGTCGCGCCCGAGATCATGCCGGGGCGGCCGCCGATCAGCGCCGTTACCAGCCCGACAAGGAAGGCCGCATAGAGGCCGACCAGCGGATGGACTCCGGCGACAAAGGCGAAGGCCACCGCTTCGGGCACCAGCGCCAGCGCGACGGTGAGGCCCGACAGCAGTTCGATGCGCAACCGGGATAGCGTGAGCTTTTCGTCCGGCGACAGGCGCAGGTCGGGCATTACGAGTCGGTCGGCAAACGCTGCCAGAGTGGAACGGTTCATCTGTGGCCTTATCGGGAATGGTGGTTGTGGGGACCGATAGCGTAAACGCCTCTGTGCGGCAAGCGCGTCAAGAAAGGACGCGAGAGAGGCGCGCGGCGGCGAGGGGAGGCTTTGTGACCTGCCGGGGAGGGGCGCTGCCCCCGGCCTGCGGCCGTCCCCGGGATATTTTGTAAAAACCAAAGTGGTGTGAGGGCAGGGCGGCTGGCTCTGCTCGGATCGAAGTGCTCAAGTGAAAGTGCGTTGTCACCCGAGGCGCGTACCGGCACTAAGAGCAGGAAAAAGCGGAGAAGATGATGACCAACCCCATGCTCGCCGTGATCGGTGGATCAGGTTTGTACGAGATCGACGGGCTGACCGATGCCGTCTGGCAGGATGTCACCACCCCATGGGGCGATCCTTCGGATGCGATCCTGACTGGGACGCTGGAGGGGCTCGACCTGGCGTTCCTGCCGCGCCACGGGCGTGGGCATGTGCATAGCCCGACGGATGTGCCTTACCGCGCCAATATCGATGCGCTCAAACAGCTGGGGGTGAGCCACGTGCTGTCCGTGTCGGCCTGTGGATCGTTTCGCGAGGAGATGGCACCGGGTGATTTTGTCATTCCTGATCAGTTCATCGACCGGACGGTGAATCGCGAGAAATCGTTCTTTTCGTCGGGTTGTGTGGCGCATGTGTCCATGGCGCATCCGACTTGCACCGCGTTTGGTCAGGTGGCCGGCGCGGCGGCCACCTCCGCCGGGGTCAGCGTGCACCTGGGGGGGACGTATCTTGCCATGGAGGGGCCGCAGTTCTCGACCCTGGCGGAAAGCCGGATGTACCGCGACCATTGGGGCTGCGATGTGATCGGTATGACCAACATGCCCGAGGCGAAGCTTGCCCGTGAAGCAGAGCTGCACTACGCCACTGTCGCTATGGTCACGGATTACGACAGCTGGCACCCCGATCACGGAGAGGTCGACGTGAGCGAGATCATCCGCACCCTCGGGGCCAATTCCACCCATGCCCGCGCCATGATCGCCGCGATGCCGGCGTTGATGGCGGATCGCAGGACCGCCTTGTGTTCGCAGGATTGTGAGCGCGCGCTGGAGTTTGCCGTGCTCACCGCGCCCGAGCGGCGTGATCCCGACCTGGTGGCACGGCTGAAGACCGTGGCGGGGCGGGTGCTGGGGCCGGTGGCAGAGTAGGGGCGCCGCGCGCGGATAAAGGATCAGCGGGCTCGCTAAGCCGCTGATGATTTATGGCGCTACGTTTTCGCGCTGCGTCCTCAGTCCTGACCGCGCAAGAATTCCATTACGTCGGCTCGCACCGATTGCTCGCCCCGTTCACGCGCGGCTTCGATGACCTGACGCAGGGCGCCGAGGTCGGTGCGCATCAATAGTGTTTTGACCGGCCCGATTGAGGCCGGGCGCATGGAGAGCGTGCGCAAACCCATGGCGGCCAGGCAGAGCGCTTCGACCGGGCGGCCCGCGTCCTCGCCGCAAAAGCTGAGGGGGGTGGCTGTGTCGTTACATCTATCGACGATGTTTTGCAGGAAGGTGAGGAAGGACACGTTCAGCGTATCATAGCGGCGGCGCACCCGCTCATTCTCGCGGTCGGCGGCAAAAAAGAACTGTTTGAGGTCGTTGCCGCCGATGGACAGGAACTGCACTTCCTCAAAGAACTTGCGCGGCGCGAAGGCCAGCGAGGGGGTTTCGAGCATCGCGCCCAATTCCACGCTTTCCGGCAGGACGTGGCCCAGGATGCGTTCGCGCTCCATCGCCTTGTCCATCTCGGCGCGGGCGGCGCGATATTCCTCGTATTGCGCGACAAAGGGAAACATGACCGACAGTGCCCGTCCGTTTGCCGCCCGGATCAGGGCCTGCAACTGCATCCGCATCACACCGGGTTTGTCCAGTCCGACCCGGATCGCGCGCCAGCCAAGTGCCGGATTGGGTTCGTCGTTCGGCTTCATGTAGGACAGCACCTTGTCCGACCCGATGTCGAGCGTGCGAAACACGACCTTCTTGCCACAAGCGGAATCGAGGACATGGGCATAGAGCGCCGAAAGTTCCGAGCGACGCGGCATCTGGTTGCGCACCAGAAATTGCAGTTCGGTCCGGAACAGGCCGACGCCTTCGGCCCCTGATCCCGCCAGCGATGGCAAGTCCGCCATCAGCCCGGCGTTCATCATCAAATGGACGCGCTCGCCGCACATCGAAACCGCGTCGAGGTCGCGGATCGACGCGTAACGTTCCTGCGCCTTGGCTTGCATGGCGATCTTGTCGCCAAAGGCGTTGACCACCGTGTCCTCGGCGCGCAGATGCACGATGCCGTGGTCGCCGTCGACGAGGATATGGTCGCCATTCAGCGCCTCTGTCGTGATGCGGTTGACGTGGATCACCAATGGAATCGCAAGCGCGCGGGCCACGATGGCGGCGTGCGACCCGACGGACCCTTCCTCCAACACGATCCCACGGAGTGAGCGACCGTATTCCAGCAATTCCGCCGGGCCGATGTTGCGCGCGACCAGGATCGGATCGGACGGCATATCCGCGCCGGTTTCCTGCCCCTGTCCCGACAGGATGCGCAGCAGGCGATTGGTCAGATCGTCAAGGTCGTACAGCCGCCCGCGCAGGTATGGGTCGGTGATCGATTCCATCCGGACGCGGGCAGTGGATTGCTCCTTTTCGGCGGCGGCTTCGGCAGAGAGACCGCGCGCGATGTCCTCTTCCATGCGCCGCAGCCAGCCCTTGGAATTGGCAAACATCCGATAGGCTTCGAGGACCTCCAGCTGTTCCTTGTCACCATCCGCCACGTGCAGCACCAGACGGTCGACCGCATCGCGGAGCTCTTCAACAGCTGTGTTCAGACGCTCATGCTCGCGGTGCGGGTCCTCTGCGATCGGGTTGGTGATGACGACGCGCGGCTCATGCAGCCAGACGTGCCCCTGGGCCGCGCCTTCCTGTCCGGTGGTGCCGCGAAACAGGCGAGGCTGGGTGTGCGGCGCGGTGAGGGCTGCGCCGTCCCCGACAAAGATGCCCAGTTCCGTCATCTCCGCGAGGACCATCGCGACGACCTCAAGCGCGGTGATTTCATCCTCCGAAAACCGCCGGGCGACGCGGGATTGCACGACCAGCACACCCAACTTTTCGCCCAGCCGCCGGATCGGAACACCGGCGAAGGACGAATAGATCTCCTCGCCGGTCTCGGGCATGTAGCGAAATCCTGGCTCGGACGGCGCGTCGGGGGTGTTGATGACACGTCCGGTCCTGCCCACACGGCCGACCAGACCTTCGCCAAGGCGCATTCGCGTCTGATGCACCGCTTCGGCCTTCAAGCCCTCGGTGGCGCAAAGCTCCAGCGTATCGGTGTCGCGGAACAGATAGACCGAGCAGACCTCGGTCTGCATCGAATCAGCGATCAGGTGGGTGATCTTGTCCAGTCGGGCCTGTCCCGCGGCGTCTTCGGCCATGGCGGTACGAAGCCGCGCCAGTAATTTCCGGCTGTCGGTCTGGAAGTGGTTGGTCATGCTGCGAATGCTGGCTCTTTGGTCCTCTGGACGGGACTAGACCATACCTGACGCTGAAGCGAAACGAATATCCGGTGATCGGGGGGGCGAAAATGAAAGACGGCCCCAAAGTTGATCGTGTTTAACGTCATAGACCCTTCGACCCATAGCCCCCCGGATAGACCCATGACCGGGGCCGACGGATTAGGGCTTTTCCAACTCAAAAGTGTCGTGCAGCGCCTGTACTGCCAATTCCAGATACTTCCGGTCGATCAGCACGGAGATCTTGATCTCGGAGGTGGCGATGACCTTGATGTTGATGCCCTCGTCCGACAGCGTCTTGAACATCTGCGCCGCGACGCCGGATTGCGACCGCATGCCGATGCCGACGGCCGAGACCTTGGCCACGTTGGTATCCGCGAGAAGATCGTGAAAGTTGATGTCGCCCTTGTCCTTGGCCGCGTTCAACGCCTTTTCCGCGCGCCCGACCTGATCCGTGGGGCAGGAGAAGGTCATATCCGTCCGACCTTCCTCGGCGATGTTCTGAATGATCATGTCGACGTTAATTCCGGCCTCGGCCAGCGGGCCAAAGATCGCGGCCGCGATGCCGGGGCGGTCGGCGACCGAGATCAATGTCATCTTGGCTTCTTCGCGCGAAAACGCGATGCCGGACACGGGACGATTTTCCATGATATCCTCCTCGGCACAGACCAATGTGCCGGCTTCGTCTGATTGTTCTTCGAACGATGACAGGACCCGCAGGCGCACGCCAAAGCGCATGGCCAGTTCGACGGATCGGGTCTGCAGGACCTTTGCGCCGAGCGAGGCAAGCTCCAGCATTTCCTCGAACGCGATCTTGTCCAGCTTGCGCGCCTTGGAGCTGACGCGCGGATCGGTGGTGTAGACGCCATCGACGTCGGTATAGATGTCGCAACGCTCGGCGCCAAAGGCGGCGGCAAAGGCGACGGCGGTGGTATCGGACCCGCCCCGGCCCAAGGTGGTGATCCGGCCATCGGGGGAGATGCCCTGAAACCCCGCGACCACGGCCACCTTCATGCCTTCGGCGAACTTGGCGTTGATGTTGTCGGTCGGAATTTCCTCGATCCGGGCGGAGGAATGCACAGCGTTGGTCTTCAGCGGGACCTGCCAGCCCTGCCAACTGCGGGCGGGCACGTCCATTTCCTGAAGCGTCAGCGCCATCAGGCCGGCGGTCACGTTCTCACCCGAGGAGACCACGGCGTCATATTCGCGTGCATCGTAGAACTTGGAGGTTTCGCCGACCCAGCCGACCAGTTCATTCGTCTTGCCCGACATGGCCGAAACGATGACGATCACGTCATATCCCTTGGCGACCTCGACGCCCACACGCTTGGCGGCGCGGCGGATACGGTCCAGCGTGGCCACCGACGTGCCGCCGAATTTCATCACCAGAACGGGCATTCAGTTGTCCCCAACCTTGTTTTGCGGGGGTTTAGAGGCCCCTGCGGTAAAGCGCAAGTGGTCCCGACCCAGGTTCAGCAGGTCAGATCCGACTGTGATGCAAGGCTGGCCGTGCGAGTGGGGCTTCGGCAGGCGATGCCCTGAATGCCCGTCCACGCAGCACCAGTGCAATCAGCGAGCGTGACACGTTGCCTCGATCAATTGGCCTTGCGGTTGTTCATGAAAGGCAGCGGCAGAACAGAAACCCCGTCTTCGACCAGCTGTCGGGCTTCGTCGGCGCGGGCTTCGCCGTAGATGGAGCGCGCCTTGGCGTCGCCATCGTGGATACGGCGCGCTTCCTTGACGAAATCCTTGCCGACGTAGTCCGACTCTTTCTCGATTTTGCGACGTAGGGCGATGAGTGCCTGCTCTGCCGGGGAGGCGGGTTGGGATAGCGGGCCGGGGGTGCTTTGAGCGGACTCTGGGCGAGGCGCCGTGTCCTTCTGGCTTCGGGTTGCGACGCGCGGCGCCATGATGGCTTTTTCGACCTCGGTCGAGCCGCAGATGGCGCAGGCGATCAGCCCCTGATCCTTCAATTTGTCAAAGGCGGCGGCAGATTGGAACCAACTGTCGAAACGGTGGTCATGGGCGCATTTCAAGCTGAACTGGATCATCGAATTCCCGGTCGCGAAACTGACTCATTACATAACAATCGAACCCGCTTATGCAAGCACGCACTCGCGGGGGCGCGGTGCGGGTCCGCCCCGGGGGCAGGGTCGCAAGGGCAATTCACCCCTCGCCCTGCGTACCGGCCTTCCTGCCGGGGCACCGGACCCGCACGCTGGTCTGGCCCGACCAATCAACCTCGCCGACCGGCTCAACCCGTTGGCGCGGATTTCGCTGGTCCAAGGCGCGGCGGATCTTTCAATTTTGACCCGATGCGCTAATACAGGGTCATGACAACCTCGGTTCTTCGGGCCTTTTCGGTTCACCTTCTGACCGCCACCGGGGCGGTTTTCGCCATGCTTGCCCTACTGGCGGCGGTCGAGCATAGGTGGGGCCATATGTTCCTGTGGCTCGTGGTCGCCTTTGCCGTGGATGGGGTCGATGGCCCGCTGGCGCGTAAATACGATGTGCGCACCCATGCGCCGCATATTGACGGCGCGTTGCTGGACCTGATCATCGACTACCTGACCTACGTATTCATTCCGGCCTACGCTTTGTTCCAGTCGGGAATTTTGCCGGGCATCTGGTCGTGGATAGCCCTGATCGGTATCACATTTGCCAGCGGTCTTTATTTCGCCGGCAGTTGGATGAAGACCAGCGACTACAGCTTTCTGGGGTTTCCAGCATGCTGGAACATGCTTGTGCTGGTGCTGTTTGCGACGACCCCGCCACCGATGGTGATCGTCGCCGTGATTGTGGTGCTTGCGGTCGCGATGTTCGCGCCGTTGAAGTTCATACATCCGACACGGACCCGCCGTTGGAGAAAGATTTCCCTGCCGGTCGCGGTCCTCTGGACAGTTTTTGCAGGTTGGGCGGCGCTCGCGCGGTTCGATCCCGGTCCCCTTGTCCAGATCGGCCTCGTCGCCACCAGCCTTTATCTGCTGGGCGCGGGCATCCTACAGCAAATGACGGATCGCAAACCGCTGCGCGGCTAGCAGGGTCCTTTGTTCAGGCTTCATGCGCCTTGTTGATCTGCGTAACCTCGTGTTAACCCGTGCGAGAACAGGCTGCACGTTGTTGCTGAGCTGACTGGAGGGCGTTTGCGCGCCAAGCTGGCGGCCCTTGTGAGGCGGCGCTCAACGGGACCAGACGACGGACGCGAGCAGTGAAATTATTGAATTTTCATCAGAGTTCTCATTCTCGCGTTTTCGCGACGTTGCGATGACAGGACGCGGCACCACAAACGCGGGGGTCCCGTGAGGATTTTCGTCACCGGATCGACCGGGATATTGGGGCGCCACCTGTGCCGCATCCTTGAGCAGCGCCAAGGGCCTGACGCGATCATCCGCAGTCGTGCCGACATCACCGACGCCTCTGCACTGCGCCAGGAGGTATCGCAGGCCGGCCCCGTCGACATCGTCCTGCATCTCGCTGCACTGGTGCCTGTCGCCGAGGTTCAGGGCGATCCCGACAAGGCCTATGACGTCAATGTCGGTGGCACCCTGCGCCTGCTCGACGCCTTTGCGGGGCAGAGCGCGAGGTTTGTCTATTGCTCGACCAGCCACGTCTATACCAGCAGCGCCGACCCGATCGCGGAGACCGCGCCGACGCGGCCTGTCTCGCTCTATGGGCATACGAAGTGGATCGCCGAGATCGCGGCGCGGGAGATGGCCGCAGCCTACGGGATAGCCTTGTGCATCCCGCGCGTCTTTTCGTTTCACGACCCGGCGCAGACCGGGTCCTTCCTGCGGCCCAACATCGAACGACGATTGGCCAGCGAGGACCTCTCCAAACCCTTCGAGCTTTACGGCGCGCTGTCTCTACGTGATATGCTGAGCGCTGAGGAGGCCGCGCGCCGATTGGCGCTCATCGCGCTGTCAGGGGCCACCGGCCCGGTCAATATAGGTTCCGGCAAAGGGACGCTGATCAAGGATTTCGTGCAATCGCTGACGCCGACGCCACTGAATATCGCCCCCATGGGGACACCAGACGCTTTGGTCGCTGACATTTCTCGCCTTCGCGCGATATTGGGTGACCAGATAACCGACGATTTCATTAACGCAGGACCTCCATGACCGCCACCGTCTCAATCGTCATTCCCACGTTCAACAGGGCGGACAAGCTGCCGCGCGCCATCGATAGCGCACTGGACCAGACCGTTCCTTGCGAGGTCATCGTGGTCGATCATGGCTCTGCCGACCAGACCCCCGACGTCGCTGCGGCCTATGGCGACAAGATCACCTACGTGCGACGGGATCGCGACTTCGGACCGCATTACTGCTGGCTCGACGGGGTGATGCACAGCACCGGCGATCTGGTGCATCTGCAATACGACGACGATTGGATCGAACCGCGCTTTGTGGAGGCTTGCCTGGCGGTCATGGATGATGAAACGGGATTTGCCTTCACCATGGCGCGAGTGCACACGGAGGGTGGCACCGTGCCGGATAACTTGTTGTTTCGCAAATGGTTGCCGCGCACCGGCACCTTCCCGGTCGCCAAGATCGAGAAGCGGATCACGCGGGGCGTCGTGTCGCCGGGGTGCTGCATGTTCCGCCGTCAGACCCTGATAGACGGGCTATACCAAGGACAACTTCCCCTGCCGGAGTTCCACTATCACGGTGTTGGTCCTGATCGCTTCATCGCGCTACTGTCGATGCTGCGTTATCCCAAGGTCGGCTTCGTGCGCGAGCCGCTGGCGGTGTTCCTCGCGCATCCCGGCTCGATCACCATCGACGCCGGTGCCGACAAGCAGAAGGCAGAAGCCCTGAACCGCGCCTACCGCGATGTGTCGCGGTTTTACAGGGAACTCAAGCTCATCAAGCGCATGCGCAAAGTTTTCGGAGTTTCACGATGACCCGCCCGATTTACTTGGCCGAAGATACGATTACCCAACCGGAACTGACCGATCTGTCGGACTGGATGCTGGCCGGCAACCGTCTGACCAAGTCCGAGGAAACCCTGCGGTTCGAAGAGGAGTTCGCAGCCTGGATGGGCAGCCGTCACGCGATCTACGTGAACTCGGGCTCATCGGCGAACCTGCTGATGATTTACGCGCTGAAGGAACTTGGGCGGCTCAAGACGATGCGAGCCATCGCGCCTGCGGTCAGCTGGGTCACGACCGTCTCGCCCTTGATGCAGTTCGGGTTCGATACAAAGCTGTGCGATTGCGATCAGGATACGCTCGGCCTTGATCTGGAGCACCTTGAGGCGCTCTGCAAGGAGCATCGGCCCTCTCTCCTGATCCTGGTGCACGTTCTGGGTCACGCAAACAACCTGACAGAGATCAGAAGGATCTGCGACAAATACGGCGTCATAATTCTGGAGGACAGTTGCGAGGCGCTCGGCTCTGAATATCAGGGTGCGAAACTTGGCAGCCACGGCACGGCCGGCAGTTTCAGCTTTTACTACGGACACCATATCTCGACGATCGAAGGTGGCATGGTCGTCACGGACGATTATGACCTCTACCAAATCATGCTTTCGCTACGCTCTCACGGGTGGAGCCGCGACCTCGCTCCCGAACGGCGCGAGGCATTGACCAGCGAACATTCTGTGGACGCTTTCCGTAACCTCTACACCTTCTACTACGCCGGGTTCAATTTGCGCTCGACCGATCTGCAGGCGCGCCTGGGTCGATCCCAGCTCAAGAAGCTGGACGCAATCACCGTCGCAAGGCAGAGGAACTTCGACCTCTACCGGGACGGTCTGCGGGAATTCTTTGTGCAATCGAGCAAGGCGGAACCGCTCTCCTCCTTTGCCTACGGAACGCTGGTTGAAAACCGCCTCGAGGTCTTCGAGCACCTGAAAGCGCAAGATATCGAGTGCCGCCCGCTGATTTGCGGCAATATCGCGCGCCACCCTTTCTGGTTGGCTGCAAATGGCCCGGCCGTTCTGCCGAACGCCGATGCCGTGCATGACCTGGGAATCTATCTGCCCAATCACCACAACCTCGATACCGAAGACGTCCAGCGTACGATCCGAACGTTTCAAGAAGTCGCCCGACCTGTGTCGTTTCCCGACACCGCAGGCGGGTAGAGCCGATCGATGGGGTGGGGGCGCAATTGGACGTGACCGCGAGGTGCCTTTCGCCCGCGTAATGACGGGGCGGGGGGAATAGGGTTTGCGCACCTTGTCGTTGTGCGCGATCGCGTCACGGAAGGCAACGCGTGGATATGCTGACCAAACTGAAAGCACAAACAGCGCGCACAAAAAACACCAAAGTGAAAGCGGCTGACAACGCGCTAATGCGCCAGCTTCGAGATCAGAGCGATGCTCTGGACGCTCAGATCACGCAAGCCCTGAAAGCGGAGAACTTTCGCGAAAGAGCCCAGTTGCTGAGACCCATCAAAGGGATCAGACCGATTGCTACGGTGACACTTCTGGCGGAAATGCCCGAACTTGGTGCACTTACTTCTAAGCAGGTTGCCGCGCTTACTGGGCTGGCACCCCGTGCACGAGACAGCGGCCAAAGGCAGGGTGTGCGATTCATCCAGGGCGGCCGGAAACTTGTGCGGGATGTTCTTTAAATGGCGGCCACTGTCGCTCCGAGGTTGAACCCGGACCTGCGTGCATTCTTCGAACGGCTACGGGAAAATGGCATGCCGTGGAAAAAGGCAATCATAGCCGTCGCCCGAAAACTCGCCGTTCTCGCCAATGCTGTCCTCAAACGCGGAAAGCCGTGGAGAGACCAATCGCACCATAAAGACGGTTGCTACTCAGGAGTTGGAGCCTCCGGCAAACCCGGCGCGGTTCAGTCCCCTGCACGTTAATGAGCCGCTGAAGGTGATGCAGGCCGGGTAAGTTTCATCTTGCTAAAAAGATTCCTCCGGACGAAAGTCCATTTGGCAAACTGAAGTGGTCCTACTTATTAGGACAGTTAAATCGCGAGGAGGCGACAGATGGACAGACGTAAATTTCTAACCCGCTCGGCAGTGGCTGGAACGGGAGTAGCAGCGTTTGCAGCGCCAGCTGTGGCGCAGGGTAATATTACATGGCGCATGGTCACGACGTGGCCGAAGAACTTCCCTGGCCTTGGGGTCGGCGCACAGCGTCTGGCCGATCGGATTACTGCCGCCTCGGGTGGACGTCTGACCGTGCAGGTCTATTCTGCCGGGGAACTCGTGCCGCCTCTTCAATCTCTTGACGCCGTGATCGACGGTTCCGCCGAGATGAGCCATGGTGCGGCCTATTATTGGCAGAACAAGTCCACCGCTTTGTCATTCTTTACGGGCGTGCCATTTGGGATGACGTCGCGCGAACTGACAGGCTGGGTTCGCCACATGGGCGGGCAGGAGCTTTGGGACGAAATCTATGATCAGTTCGGTGTGCAGGGCTTCCTTTCGGGTGATACCGGAACGCAGGCTGGCGGCTGGTTCCGGAATGAACTGACCGGCGTCGCCGATTTGCAGGGTCTGCGTTTCCGCACGCCGGGTCTTGGCGGTCAGGTTTGGGAAAAGCTGGGTGCAAGTGTCACGAACATGGCGGCTGGTGAGATCTTCCAGGCTCTGCAATCGGGAACACTCGATGCGGCGGAATTTGTCGGGCCATACAACGATCTCGCGCTCGGGTTCTATCAGGTCGCGAAAAACTACTACTTCCCATCGTTCGTGGAGCCGGGTCTGGCGACCGAGCTTGTGGTGGACAAGGCCAAGTATCAGGCCCTACCGGACGATCTGCAGGCGCTGGTCCGCGACATTTGTCAGGCTGAATACGATCAGGTTGCATCCGACTTTGCAGCCAACGATCCGCGTGCATTGCAGACGCTGATCAACGATCATGACGTCAATGTCCTGCAGTTCCCTGACGAAATCATTCAGGCGGGTGCTGAAGCGGCCAAAGAGGTGCTGACAAGCCTGCGGGAGTCGAGTGACGATTTGACCAAGCGGACCGCCGAGAGCTTTATCGAGGCGCTCAACATCATGCGGGTCCGTACCGAAGACACCGATGGTGCCTTTGTCGAAGCACGGCGGAAATACTTTACCATCTGATATTGAGGTGGACTGGTTTCGGGGGCGGCCTTCGGGTCGCCCCTTTGCGTTTGCGGTGCGCGGTGCAAATCGCTGCTATGGTTTATCCTCGCGGTAGCCACAGAACGATCTGCGGGAAGAGGAACAGCAGTGCAATCGCGATGAACTGCAATAGAACGAACGGAATGATGCCGCGATAAATGGCGCTGGTCGGCAGGCTGTTCGGGGCAACGCCACGCAGGTAGAACAGCGCGAACCCGAAGGGCGGGGTGAGGAACGAGGTTTGCAGATTCACCCCGACCATCACCCCAAGCCAGATAGGATCGATATCCAAGGCGAGCAGGACCGGTGCTGTGATCGGGATCACGATAAAAATGATCTCAAACGTATCAAGGATGAACCCCAGCACGAACATGATCAGCATGACCACGACCATTGCTGTCATTGCCCCGCCCGGCAGGCCCGTCAGCATGGCATGTACCAGGTTATCACCACCCATCAGGCGGAATACGATTGAAAAGACGCTTGCACCGAACAGGATGATGAACACCATCGAGGTGATCGTCGCCGTCGCAACGACCGTTTGGGTGAGGATGCCTAGAGACATGCGCCAGCGCAGGGTCGCAAGGACCATCGCGCCGACGGCACCTACCGAAGCGGCCTCTGTCGGTGTGGCGATGCCGCCCAGAATCGAACCAAGCACTGCCAAGATCAGCAGGAACGGCGGGATAAGGGCCACGGCTACTTCTCGCAGGAGACCACTGCGTTCTTCAGGCGGCACCGGCGTAGCGGGGCAGCTTTTCGGGTCGGTGATCGCCTTGAAAATCACATAGCTGGCGTAAAGGCTGACAAGAAGAACCCCGGGCAACAACGCACCGGCGAAAAGATCGCCGACGGACACCGGCACCGGGGCGAAATTGCCTTTTTCCATCTGAACCTGGGCGTTGATGCCTGACAGCATGTCTCCCATAAAGATCAGCACGGTCGAGGGTGGGATGATCTGGCCCAATGTCCCCGAAGCGCAAATGACACCTGTAGCGAGTTTCGGGTCATACCCGGCCCGCAACATCGCAGGCAAAGATATCAGGCCCATGGTCACAACGGTGGCACCAACGACCCCCGTCGACGCCGCGAGCATCGCACCGACCATAACCACCGATAGCCCCAGCCCGCCACGCAAATTGCCAAACAGCTTTGACATCGTCAGCAGCAATTGTTCAGCAATGCCGGATTTCTCCAGCATCACGCCCATGAAAATAAACAGCGGCACGGCGACCAACACTTCGTTGGACATGAACCCGATATAGCGGTTGGGCAAACTGCCAAAGTTCGACGGATCGAACACCCCGAACGACCAGCCTACCAGCGCGAACAGCAGTGACACGCCGGCCAACGTGAAGGCGACCGGAAAACCAAGCATCAAAAAGCCGATAATGCCAAAGAACATGAGGCTGGCGAGCAACTCACCAAGCAGAACCGGATCCATCAAAGAGCTCCTTCGTGACCGGTCTCACCGGGTGTCTGCAATGCTGCGGCGACATTTGGCGGATAGCGCAACTGTTCAGGAAGCAGATATTCACGATCGGCCAACACCAGGATCGCGCGCAAAGCCATGGCAACCCCCTGCAAGGTTACCAGCGCGGCGAATACGATGATAAACGATTTCAGAATATACAGGCCCGGCATGCCGCCGACGTTCGAAGACCCCTCCCAATAAGACCAGGAGCGCGTCACGAATGGCCAGGAATAAAGAACGACGACGACCATGAAGGGTAAAATGAAAACCAGCACGCCGAACAGGTCGACTATGGCCTTTCGGCGCACGCTTGCGGGACGGTAAAAAATATCCACACGAACATGATCGCCGCGTGCCAGGGCAAAGCCTGCAACCCCGGTAAACATCGCACCATTCAGCCAGATATAGAGATCGCGCAGCCACAGGTAACTGACACCGAACAGATAGCGCTGCACCACGACGGTAAAGCAGGCAATCACAATGCCAAGGGCAAGCCAAGATACCACACGACCGATCACCGCATTCAACGCGCTGATGCCGCGCACGAGCGCTGCCATAGCTTGCATGAATCCCTACCCCCTGTTTTCCCCAATGAACCGTTTTTCATATGTACCGACATTTCACAACGGAGCACATAAAAAAACGCCGGGCCTTGTACGTGGGTGCCGCCTGTTGGGCGAAGTTGTATTCTGGGTTCACCGGTTATGGAGGGGATCAGGTTGACAGAAGGCCCCAAAATAGTTGTGCGTCGTTACGATTGTGGCAACGCCGAGCAACGGCCCAAATATTGTCCCCATCCCGCTCAACAATGTCATAAGAACGACTTCACCCGACATTGACCCATGCACATAGCTTTGATGATGTAACCGCCCTCCGACGGCATCGATGTGCTAAGGTGGGTCTGCAATGATCCACAAAGGAGAGCGGTCATGTCGGAGATTATCACTGACCTGCACAGGGTCAAATGGTCCACCCCTCGGATCGCGGATCGCAATATCTATCGATCAAGTATACCGAACGGCTGGCAGAGGCGAAGATCGCCCCGTCTGTCAGCAGCGTCGGGTACTCCTTTGACAATGCCCTCGCAGAAACGATCAATGGCCTGTTCAACGCTGAGATCATTCACCGACGTGGACCATGGCACAGCTTCGAGGCTGTGGAATGCGCGACAGTAAAATGGGTCGATTGGTTCAACAATAGTCAACTGCAGGAACCCATCGGAAATATCCCGCCAGCCGAAGCAGAGGCAAACTTCTACGCAACTCTGGGAAGATTAGGTATGGCCGCGTAATAAAGAAAAATCAGCCTCCGGCAAACTCGGTGCGGCGCACCCTTTCACGGCGCAACAGATTTTCGCTGCGTGGAATCGTCAATGTTTGTACGGTCCAGCGGTAACAGTAGACATCTACTTGCTGGAGGTGGGGAGGACCCCGCCGCAGATCAGCGCGACGCCGAGAAGGGCGCGTAGGCCGGGGGGGGACGCGCGCCTCGATCGTGGCGAGGAAGCGGGCCAGTCGGGCCCGCCATGTGGGGCGTTTCGCCGGCGGCGTCTCGGGGCCGGACGGGTCCGGCATGGGGTCAGTCCTCCATCGCCTCCAGCTCGTCGATAAAGCCTTCGATCATCGACAGGCCCTTGTTCCAGAAGGTCGGGTCGCTCGCGTCGAGCCCGAAGGGCGCCAGCAGTTCCTTGTGGTGCATCGACCCGCCGGCGCGCAGCATGTCGAAATACTTGTCCTGAAAGCCCTCGGGCGCCTCCTGATAGGCGGCGTAAAGCGCGTTCACCAAGCCATCGCCAAAGGCATAGGCGTAGACGTAGAAGGGCGAGTGGATGAAGTGGGGGATATAGGCCCAGAAGGTCTCGTAGCCCTCCATGAAGTCGAACGACGGCCCGAGGCTCTCGGCCTGCACCGACATCCACAGCGTGTTGATGTCATCCGTGGTCAGCTCGCCTTCGCGGCGGGCCGCATGCAGCTTGCACTCGAAATCGTAAAAGGCGATCTGGCGCACGACAGTGTTGATCATGTCCTCGACCTTGCCGGCGAGGAGGGTCTTGCGCTCGGACTTGGTCTTGGCCTCGTCGAGCAGTTTGCGGAAGGTCAGCATCTCACCAAAGACGCTGGCGGTTTCGGCCAGCGTCAGCGGGGTGGAGGACAACAGTTCCCCCTGTTCGGCGGCGAGCACCTGATGCACGCCGTGCCCCAGCTCATGCGCCAGCGTCATCACGTCGCGCGGTTTGCCGAGGTAGTTGAGCATGACGTAGGGGTGCACGGTCGTAACCGTGGGATGGGCGAAGGCCCCCGGTGCCTTGCCCGGTTTGACGCCCGCATCGATCCAACCCTTTGAAAAGAAGGGCTCCGCGATCTCGGCCATGCGCGGATCGAACCCGGCGTAGGCCGACATCACCATATCCTGCGCCTGGTCCCAATCGACCGTGCGGGCGGGTTCGATGGGCAGGGGCGCGTTGCGGTCCCAGACCTGCATGCGGTCAAGTTCGAGCCACTTGCGCTTTAACTCGTAGTAGCGGTGCGACAGGCGAGGGTAGGCGGCGACCACGGCATTGCGCAGGGCCTCGACCACCTCGGGTTCGACCTGGTTGGACAGATGGCGACCGGTCTGCGCGGTCGGCATACCGCGCCAACGGTCCATGACCTCCTTTTCCTTGGCTTGCGTGTTGTGCACGCGGGCAAAGGTGCGGATGTTCTCGCCCAGCACGCGGGCGATCTCGCGGGCGGCGGCCTCGCGCACGGCGCGGTCGGGGTCGGTGAGAAGGGTGGTGGTGGCTTCCAGTCCCATTTCCTCGCCGTTGACCTCGAACATCAGCCCGGCGACGGTTTCGTCGAACAACTTTTCCCAAGCGTCCCCGACAACGCCCACGTCGTGCATGAATTTCTCCATCTCGTCGGAGAGCTGGTAGGGCTTCATCGCGCGGATCCGCTCAAAGATCGGGCGGTAGCGGGCGAGGTCGGCGTTCGCGGTGAGCAGCGCTTCGAGGTGGTCGTCGGGCAGGCGATTGAGTTCCAGCGTAAAGAAGACCAGCGGCGTGGTGTAGGTGGTGATCTTGTCCTGCATGTCGGACATGAACTTGGCCCGGTTGCCGTCGGTGGTCTGCTGGTAATACCGCAGGCCCGCGTAGGACATGATGCGCCCGGCGATATTCGTCAACTTCTCGTCGCGCTGAATGCAGGTCAGCATCGCCTCGGCGTCCAGCGTGTCGAGCTTGCCCTCGTAGTCGGCGGCAAAGGCGGCGCATTCGCCCTTCAGCCAGTCGAGGTCGGCGTCGATCTCGGGCGCATCGGGAGCGGCGTAGAGGTCGCTCAGATCCCAATCCGGTAGCTTGCCGAGGTCCTTGCCTCCTTGGGTTGCATTGGCATCAAACACGGGGCTGGACGGTGCGAACATGATCTCTCCTTCGGCTTTGCGAAACAGATATGCGGGTGGGCAGGGACGAACAACCCCAAGACGGGGATCGGCTGTGGTGCGGGGTCTGGGCGGGGAGGGATCCGGGACGCGCGCGCCGCTCAGGCGGTGCGGGAGCGGTCCGGTGCGCCATGGGCGTCCAGAAACGGGATCATGCGGGCAAAGACAGCCTGTCGGATCGCAGGCGCCTCCATCAGAACCTCGTGGCGGGCGGCGGGCAGCATGACCAACGCGCCACTCGGCCAGCTTTCCATCCGCGCCCTGATCTGTGCGGAATCGACGATGGCTTCATCCTCCCCGAGAAAGGTCAGCGCATGCACATCCGGGGCCGCGCGCTGCATCAGATCGCGGCATTCGGCAAGCGCCAGGTTCAACCAATGCAGGGAGGGACCGCCCAGGCTCAGCTCCGGGTGTCGGGTCAGTTGACGTCGCATGTAGTCGTAGAAGTCGCGGTCGCTGGTCAATTTGTTGGCCTTGAAGGCGAATTCCAGCGGATATGGGGCTTCCTTCATGCCGGGTGACATCATGTTGCCCAACCCGAGGTGCGACCCGACACGGGCAATCCCCCATGCCACGGGACGCACGGCTGCCTTCAACTGGATGCCCCACATCGGGGCGGAGAAGATGGCAGAGGCGACCGGAAGCCCCTCGTGCAGGGCGCGCAACCCGATGCAACCGCCCATGGAATGTCCCAGCAGATGCCAGGGCTTGGGCAGGTCAGCCGCCCGCGCGACGCCCAGCGCGGCACCCACGTCGAGCTGATAGTCCGGAAAGCTGCCGACATGCCCGATGTTCACATTGTCCATGGTCCGATCGGCGAGCCCCTGACCGCGCCAGTCAATCGCCAGAACTGTGTAACCGGCGGCGGTCAAATCGACCGCGTCACGCCCGTATTTCTCGATGTATTCCGTGCGGCCCGGAAAGATCAGCACCGTCCCCTTGCCGACGACATCCGACGCGACGGGCCACCAGCCGACGCGGATCCGGACCCCGTCGGCGGCGGTGCACCACACCGCCTGACCGCCAGCGGGACCTTCGTCCACGTCGGAAAAGAACGGCGCCTGATCCGTCATCGGGCGCGGACCTCAGCCGAGGGCAGAGGCGAGCGCCATCGCCTTGCTCATGTCGCCGTCCACGGACAGCTTGCCGGTCATGAAGGCCGAGGTGGGGTTCAGATCGCCCGACAGGATTTCCTGAAAGGTTTCGGCATCGGCGGTCAGCGTGACGTCGGCGTCTTCGTCGCCCTCACGGACAGTATCGCCCTCGATCATGATGGCGCCTTCGCCCGAGATGACGAATTTCGCCGTCCCGTCGATGCCGCCGTCCATCTTGGCCTGAAGTGCTGTTACCGCGGAATTGATCATTTCACTCATGGGTCACCTTTCTGGGAGATTCATACTTAGGGGTTACATCGGCGAAGACAATTGCCGATAGTGCAGGAACACTTGTACGTGGTTATGAGCGTCCTAATGCGAATTCTCAAATGTGTCGTCGCGGCACTATTGCTGACCGATCCGGCGCTGGCCGTCGCGCAAGAGCAGAGTGACGCTGCGCGCGATTTGTTGCAACAGTTGCATGAGGCGGACCCCTCAGAGGCCCGCAAGGTCGAGCGTGAGATCGCGCTCGACTGGCTGCGCTCGGGATCCCCGGCGATGGATCTGTTGCTGACCCGCGGGCAGGACGCGCTGGAAGCGGGGGAGATCGACACCGCCGTCGGTCATTTCTCGGCGCTCGTCGATCATGCGCCGGAATTCGCCGAAGGCTGGCACCGTCGCGCCACCGCCTATTATCGGCAAGAGGAATTCGGCCTCGCCCTGTCTGACCTGGGTCGGACACTGACGCTCAACCCCGACCACTTCAACGCGCTGTTCGGCCTCGCGGTGATCCTCGAAACCCTCGACCGGCCCGAGGCGGCCTACCGCGCCTATACCCGCGTCCTTGACGTTTACCCCACGCATGAGCGCGCGCTGGAGGCCGAGGACCGGCTGCGCGCCAGCGCGACGGGCAGGCGCATCTGAACCGACGGAAAGACGCAGACATGGCCGGGCAGGGCAGGATAACGGCCGTTCTCGGGCCGACCAACACGGGCAAGACGCATTACGCCATCGACCGGATGCTCGGCTACCGTTCCGGCATTATCGGGCTGCCGCTGCGCCTGCTGGCGCGCGAGGTCTATGACAAGATCGTCGCCATCCGCGGCCCCTCGGTCGTCGCGTTGGTGACGGGCGAGGAACGCATCGTGCCACCCCGCACCGCCTATTGGGTCTGCACGGTCGAGGCGATGCCCGAGGGCATGGGCACGGACTTCCTCGCGATTGACGAAATCCAGCTATGCGCCGACCCTGAGCGGGGTCATGTCTTTACCGACCGATTGTTGCGCTCGCGCGGACAGCACGAGACGCTGTTCCTCGGCTCCGACACCATGCGGTCGATGATCGCGACGATGGTGCCGGGGGTGAATTTCATGCACCGCGAGCGGCTCTCGCACCTCTCCTACGGTGGTTCCAAAAAGATAAGCAGGATGCCGTCCCGCAGCGCGATTGTCGGCTTTTCGGTTGATAATGTATACGCCATAGCCGAACTGCTGCGCCGTCAGAAGGGCGGTGCGGCGGTGGTCATGGGCGCGCTGTCACCCCGCACCCGCAACGCGCAGGTCGACCTCTATCAGAACGGCGACGTGGATTATCTGGTCGCGACCGATGCCATTGGGATGGGGCTGAACCTCGATATCAATCACGTCGCCTTTTCGTCGCTGACCAAGTTCGACGGACGGCGGATGCGTCCCCTCGCGCCGAACGAACTGGCCCAGATTGCCGGGCGCGCCGGGCGCGGCATGTCCGACGGCAGCTTTGGCGTGACGGGCGAAGCGCCCCCTCTCGACGATGAGGTCGCCGAGGCGATCATGGAGCATCGCTTCGCCCCAGTGCGCCACCTGCAATGGCGCAACGCCGCGCTCAACTTTGCCACGCCCGAGACGCTGATCAACTCGCTCGAACAGCCACCCGACACGCTGGGACTGCACCGCGCACGGGATGCGGATGACCTGATGGCGCTGCGCACGCTGGCCAATGATGCGGAGTCCCGTGCCCGCGCCAGCAGCCCTGACGCCGTCAGGCTGCTTTGGGATGTTTGCCGCATTCCCGATTTTCGCGGCATCAGCCACGCCGAACACGCCAGCCTGCTGACCCAGATATTCGCCTATCTGCATCAGTCGGGGCGCGTGCCGAACGATTGGCTCGCGCGTCAGATCAAGCGGATTGATCGCACCGAGGGCGACATCGACACCCTGTCGAAACGACTGGCGTTTATCCGCACATGGACCTATGTCGCGCAAAGACGCGGCTGGGTTGATGACGAAAGTCATTGGCGTGACGAGACGCGCGCTGTAGAAGACCGCCTGTCGGATGCGCTCCACGCGCGCCTGACCCAGAGATTTGTGGACCGGCGCACCAGCGTATTGCTGCGGCGGCTCAAGCAGAAGGAGGCCCTTTTGGCCGAAGTCAGTGATACCGGTGATGTGACGGTCGAAGGCGAGTTCGTCGGCCGTTTGGAAGGGTTCCGTTTCCGTCAGGATGCCAAGGCGTCCGGCGAGGAGGCGAAGACGATCGTTCGCGCGGCATTGTCGGCGCTGACGCCGCATTTCCATCTGCGGGCCGATCGGTTCTACAACGCCCCCGATACCGAAATCGACTACACCGAACAGGGTGGTCTGATGTGGGGCGATCAGGCGGTCGGCAAGCTGGTCGCCGGGGCCGAACCGCTCAAGCCGCAGGTGCAGGCCTTTGTCGATGATGAGGCCGGGGCCGAGGTCGCGCAAAAGGTGCAGCGCCGACTGCAACATTTCGTCGACCGCAAGATCGCCGCGCTGTTCGAACCGCTCCTGGCCTTGTCGCGGGACGAGACCCTCTCGGGCCTCGCGCGCGGCTTTGCCTTCCTCATGGTCGAAGGGATGGGCGTTCTGCCCCGTTCGGAGGTCGCCGATGTGGTCAAGCAGCTGGATCAGGAGGCGCGTGGTGCCCTGCGCAAGCACGGCATCCGCTTTGGCCAGTTCACCATCTTCATGCCGCTCTTGCTGAAGCCCGCGCCGACCCGTCTGCGGTTGGTGCTCTGGTCGCTGAGCAAGGGCCTGTCGGAATTTCCCGAAGCGCCGCCCCCCGGATTGGTCACGGTCCCGACAGACGCCCATGCGCCCGAGGGCTACGCCACCATGGCCGGCTATCGTGCCGCCGGAGAACGATCGATCCGCATCGACATGCTGGAGCGTCTGGCCGACATGCTGCGCGCGGAAAACACCCGTGGCGGATTCGAGGCCAAGGCCGACATGCTCTCGATCACCGGCATGACGCTGGACCAGTTCGCCGAACTGATGAAGGGGCTGGGTTACAAGGCCGAGAAGGGTGAGCGCCCGAAGGTCAAGCCGCAGGCGCCGCCGGCGCAACCCGCATCGGACGCGCCCGCAGAAACACCGGGCGAGACCACCGGCGTTCCCAAAGACGCCGCAACCGAAGGTTCCGCGCCCGACGGGGAGGCCCCGCAGGTTATCGACGACAGCGCCGTCACCGCCCGCCCGAGTGAACCTGCTGTCGAAGGCGTGACGCCCGACGGCACGCCTGAGCCTTTGGAAGCCGAGGGCACCACCGCCGGTCTCTCGTCCGACGAGATCATCGCTAACGCGACCCTGCCAGAGCCTGGCACCCCCGCGACGCCCGACGCTGCATCCGATGCGGACGCGGCCAAAGCGGACAGTGAAACCACGGGAAAGGACGCCGCGAACCTCGTGAGCCCGGACGCCGCCGCGACCCATGCGGACATGGCTGAAACGGCAAGCAGGGAAGGCGAGTTGTCCGACCGACCGACGCCTGACACCGCGGTGCCCGAGGTCTCGGAGATCGAGTCCTTCTATACCTTCACTTGGGGCGGCAACCGTCCGAACCGTCAGGGTGATCAGCGTAATCGCGGCAAGTCACGTCGCGACGACGGTGGCAAACCGCAGGGGCGTCGCGATGCCCGCGCAGATGGTAAACCGGGTGGCAAGCCGCGCGGCAAGGGCAAGCCGGGCCGCGATCAGGGCGCGAAGTCCTTCGAGGCGCGCCCGCCGCGCAAGGAAAAGGCCATCGACCCCGACAACCCCTTCGCCGCCGCTCTGAAGGGGCTGAAGACCGACTGAGCATGCGGAGACTTCGAGCGATTGGCTGACGCGACGGACCGGTTCCGACTGGACAAATGGCTGTGGCAGGCGCGGTTCGTGAAATCGCGCAACCTGGCCGCCGCCCTGGTGACGGGTGGACAAATGCGCGTCAACGGCCAGCGTGCGGCCAAGGCGGCGCAGGGCGTGCGGCCCGGTGACGTTTTGACCTTTCCGCAGAGCGACCGGATCCGGGTGATCCGCATCCTCGCCCCGGCCCTGCGGCGAGGTCCGGCAAGCGAAGCGCAAACGCTTTACGACGACATCACCCCGCCGGAGCCGGAAAATCCGAGGAATGACGTTCCACCGATTGCCCGGATGGAAGGCAATTCTCGCCCGACCAAGCGGGATCGCAGGAAACTCGATCTTGATCGCCGCCGGGCCACCAAGGATGCGCTTGAATGATCCGGCAGCGCGCGTTAGCAAGCCACGAACGCCGCAAAAAAGGCCCGAGCGGAGCCCCCCATGACCTACATCGTCAACGACGCCTGTATCGCCTGCAAATACACCGACTGTGTCGAGGTATGCCCCGTGGATTGCTTCTACGAGGGGGAGAACATGCTGGTGATCCATCCCGACGAATGTATCGACTGCGGGGTCTGCGAGCCCGAATGCCCGGCCGACGCCATCCGTCCCGATACCGAGCCGGACATGGAGAAATGGGTTGAATTCAACCGCAAGTACTCCGAAATGTGGCCCGTGATTATCACCCGCAAAGACCCGCTGCCCAATGCAGAAGAGCGGGACGGCGAAGCTGGCAAGCTGGAGAAGTATTTCTCTGAAACGCCGGGGTCGGGCGGCTAGACCCTAGGGTCAGGCACTGCGGCAAGGGGTCCTCCAAAGGGCCTGACCAGACCGGTCGAAGCGGACCCTGAAACGGGGTCGCGTCACCGGGGTCTACGCTGCGCCGCAACATCGCCCTTCCGATTCGGGGTGATTCGTGGTATGCTCTGTTTTGTATGAAGAAGACTGCCTGCTCTTTTGCTGCGGATGCTGCCACCCGCTGCATGACAAACTGATAGTAGATTCCGTATCGGACGAGGTTCACGTTTGCCTCGCCCGATTACGTGTCGCCTGTCGTATGGGGGCCTTGTGAGGATTAAACCATGACTAAAGCGAAAAAAGCCGATTTCACCCCGAACGAGTTCGTCGTCTATCCGGCGCATGGCGTGGGCCAGATCGTATCGATCGAAAGCCAGGAGATTGCGGGTATCTCGCTCGAATTGTTCGTGATCTCGTTCGAAAAGGACAAGATGACGCTGCGCGTCCCCACCAACAAGGCGACCGAAGTCGGAATGCGCTCCCTGTCCTCGCCCGACATCGTGTCCAAGGCCATGGGTACCCTGAAGGGCAAGGCCAAGGTCAAGCGTGCGATGTGGTCCCGTCGCGCGCAGGAATACGAACAGAAGATCAACTCGGGCGATCTGATTTCAATCGCCGAAGTCGTGCGCGACCTGCACCGTAATGACGACCAGCGCGAGCAGTCCTATTCCGAGCGTCAGCTTTACGAAGCGGCGCTGGAGCGTTTGACCCGCGAAGTCGCCGCCGTTTCCGGCGCGGACGAGGTCGAGGCCGCGCGTGAAGTGGGCGAAGTGCTCATCTCTCGCGCTGCGTAAGATCCTGAGACATTGAATATTTGGGCCGCGCCGGATACTTGGCGCGGCTTTTTTTGCAGCTTGGGGCAGGGCACGTTCGCCAAATGCGACCCCATAGCCACCAGTCAAAGCAAACTGGTCAAGACCGCGATTTCCACCACCTGCTGGGTCGCCCCCAGGATATCCCCGGTCTGCCCGCCGATCCGCGCGACCGCAATCCGCGCCAGTCCTATCGTGACCGCAAGGGCGAGCAGCGCGGCCCAGATCACGCCGCCGCCCAGAGTGATTACCCCGATCAGCAGCGCCAGTGCTGCCGCCACGCCTGCTGTCGCGACAGAGGGCCGCCCCGTACTCCGCGACAACCCATCTGCCCGCGCCGGTGTGACCAAGGCCATCACCCCCGGCAAGACGCCGCGTGACATCGCGGCGGCGGCGATCAGCGCCGCACCATAGGCGCCGCCCTCCAGCAATAACGACAGCGCGCTCCACCGCGCGGCAAATCCAAGGATCAGCGCGACCACCCCGTAAGAGCCGATGCGACTGTCGCGCATGATCTCCAGCCGCCGCTCCCGTGTCCAGCCACCCCAGAGACCGTCCGCCGTATCCGCCAGCCCGTCCTCATGCAGCCCGCCGGCCGCAAAGACTTGCGCGGTCAGCACCAATAGCGCCGCGATCGATGGCGGCAGGCCGAGCCACAGTGCCAGCCAACCTGTGAGGCCTGCGATGGCGCCAAGGATCAGCCCGACCACCGGCCAGGCCCAGGCCGAGGCCGCGCCGCGCGAGGTATGCTCGGGCAGGGGCAGGCGGGTCAGCAGGGCCGCTCCGGTCAGGATGTCTGCGATGTAGCGGGTTGGGGCGCGATCCATGGGTTGCTCCTGTTACGTCATGCTTTAGACACCGCCGGACAGATCTGCACAACGAGGAAACGAGATGACACAGGCCCCCGCCACCCTTGCCGAATACCGCGCCTTGCTGGGCGATCTTCCCGGCCCGGACACAGCCTCTGCCGCAGGGGCAGTCGAACGCAATGCGCAACTGACCAAACCCCCCGCCGCGCTTGGCCGGTTGGAGGATCTGGCTGAGTGGTACGCAGGTTGGCGCGGTGATGCGCGTCCCCGGATCAAGGCGCCGCAGGTCGTGATTTTTGCCGGCAACCACGGGGTTGCGGCACGGGGCGTTTCGGCTTTCCCGCCCGAGGTCACTGTGCAGATGGTGGCGAATTTCGAGGCCGGTGGTGCCGCGATCAACCAGCTTTCCAAGGTGTTTGGCGCGCGCATGGATGTGCACGCGATCGACCTCGACACGCCGACGGGGGACTTTACCCAAACCGTTGCGATGAGCGAAGCAGAGCTTTGCGCCGCCCTTTCCACCGGCTGGAACGCCGTGGACGCGGCGACCGATCTGTTGGTGACGGGAGAAATGGGGATCGCCAATACGACCTCCGCGGCCGCGCTGGTCCATGCGCTATACGGCGGCGAGGCCTCGGATTGGGTCGGGCGGGGCACTGGCGTGGATGACACCGGCCTGCGCCAGAAGGTCGAAGTCGTGGCCGAGGGTGTCGCGCGTCACGCGGGGGGCGACGGATTGGACACGCTGGCCCGACTGGGCGGGCGCGAGATTGCCGCCATGGCGGGTGCGATGCTGCGCGCACGTGTCGAACGCATCCCCGTCATCCTCGATGGGTTCATTTGCTGTTCTGCCGCGGCCTGCCTGCATGCGGTGAACGCGGCCGCCCTCGATCATTGCGTCGCCGGTCACGTCAGCGCGGAATCCGCGCATTCCGCGCTGCTGGAACGTCTGGGCAAAGAGGCGCTGCTGTCTCTAGGTCTGCGCCTTGGCGAAGGGTCGGGTGCGGCGCTGGCTATCGGTGTCCTGCAGGGGGCCATCGCATGCCACTCGGACATGGCGACATTCGCCGAAGCGGGGGTAAGCGACGGTTAGGCCGCCTCTTCCTCTTTCTGTATCAGAGCTTGCAACGCGGCTTCGAGATCCTTCTCCAGCTCCTTGGAGCGGGCGACATACTCGGCGTTCAGCTCGGAGGGCAGGGAGGGGTCCCACAGCGTGGCCAACTCGCGCATGGTGTGGCGATCGTGGTGATAGAACGCATCTTCCATCCGTGACGCCTCATAGGCCGAAAAGCCTGCGTTCTCCAACACGTATCGCCCGGCGCGCAGACTGGCGTCAAAGGTCTCGCGTACAATGTCGTCCGCCCCGGCTTGATAAAGTTCATAGACATGGCGGCGATCAAAGGCGCGTGCGACGATGTGCAGATCGGGACGTTCCCGACGCGCATAGCTCACCAGTTGCGTCACCATCGCCGGGTTGTTCATCGCCGCCACCAGCACGCGGGCCTTGTCGAGACCGGCGGCGCGCAGGATGTCGGGCCGGGTCGGATCGCCGAAATAGCCCTTGAACCCAAAGCGGCGCATGAGCTCGATGGTCTTCATGTTATGATCCAGCACAACGGTTCTGACGCCCGAGGATTGCGCCAGCCGGTTCACAATCTGGCCAAACCGCCCGATCCCCGCGATGATCACGGGGCCTTCCTCTGCGATCTCGTCAGCCTCCTGGGCATCGCCGATCGGATCGCCCATCCGGCGCGACAGCCAGTCATAAAAGAGGAACATCAGCGGCGTAATCAGCATGGTCAGCGCGATCACCAGCAACATGCGTTCCGCCAGGACCGGCGGGATCACGTTCTGCTGGGTCGAGAAGGACAGGAGGACAAAGCCGAACTCGCCCGCTTGCGCCAGCGATAAAGTGAACAGGATCAGCCGCCTGCGCCGCAGCTTGAAGGCGCGTCCAATGACAAACAGGATGCCGCCTTTGACAAGGATCAGACCAATCGCCAGCCCCAGGATCACCACCGGGTCCTTGAACAGGACAGCAAAGTTGATCCCGGCCCCGACCGTGATGAAAAAGAGGCCCAGCAATAGCCCTTTAAACGGCTCGATGTCGCTTTCCAGCTCGTGACGAAATTCGCTGTTGGCCAAGACCACCCCGGCCAGGAATGTCCCGAGGGCTGGCGACAGCCCGACCATGTTCATCAGCGAGGCGATGCCGACTACGATGACGAGGGCCAGGGCGGTATACATCTCGCGCAGCTTGGCCGCATGGATAAAGCGGAACAATGGCCGCGTGAGGTAGACCCCCATCAGGATCACCGCCGCCACCGCACCAAGTGTCACCAGCGTGACGCCCCAGCCCGGCAGCCCTTCGACGAGAGAGAAGCTGTGGTGCGCATCCTCCGCCATCCCCGGCCGGCTGAGTGAGCCATCTGGGTTCGCGACAAGCCCCAGGGTCGGCAGCGCCAACAGGGGCAGGAAGGCCAGCATCGGGATCACCGCGATATCCTGCGTCAACAGCACCGAAAACGCTGACCGTCCGCCCGCCGTCTGCATCAACCCCTTTTCCGAAAGGGTCTGCAAGACGATCGCGGTGGAGGACAGCGCCAAAATCATCCCCGCCGCCAAGGCGATGGTCCAGACGTAGCCAAGGGCGAGCACGCCGAGCATCACCGCCAAGGTCGTGACGAGGATCTGCAACCCGCCGAGGCCTATCAGTCGATGGCGCATGTCCCAGAGCGCGCGCGGCTCCAGCTCCAGCCCGATCAGAAAAAGCATCATCACCACACCGAATTCGGCAAAGTGCTGCAAATCCTCGGTTTCCGTCCCGACAAGCCCGAGGACCGGCCCGATAATGATACCGGCACAAAGGTAACCCAGGACCGAGCCTAATCCCAATCGGGCCGCGATCGGTACGGCGATCACGGCGGCCGCGAGATATACGGTGGCCTGATAGAGGAAACCTTCCATCGAGTGTCCTTTGTTTGGAATGTCGCGGGGGCGTGTCGCGAATAGAGTATATAACCCAGACTAGGGGCGAACGTGGTGGTTTAGAAGGCCTGCTTTGATCGGGATCACGATGTTCAAAGAGCTGCGCTGCATTGCGCGGCAGGTCCGGTGTGCCGCCGGGACGGGGCGCGACGGCGCATGGATCGGCCATTCGAGACTTGGCAGGCCGCAGTTATGGACCTGTGAGGGGCGTTCGAATGCTGGAGTTTAACCTCCCGAGTGCCGCGATCCGGTGAACGGCTCGCCGCACGCACTGTCGGGTATGTGAGGCGCACTCGCGGCATATTCGCCGAGGCAAGGCGTTAGCCGCTTGGCATGCTCAAGGTCTGGTTGCGACCGTCTTTCTGATACCGAAGGCTGTTTTCGCCGATGGCGAGGATACGCCCCCCCTCGATCCGGTCGCCGACCTTAACTTTTTGGTAGCGCCCGTTTGACAGCCGGACGAGGGCCATTCGGTCGGAGGGCTGCCCGTAGACGCCGATCAGGTTCAACTGGCTTAGATCGATGGCGTTTCGCACCGTGGCCTGACGCGCAACCGAGGCGGCCGTGGGCGCAATCGGCCTCACCGAGGGCGGCGGTGCCTGCTTCACCTGTGCGGCCAGTTCGCTGATGTTGCCGGGGCGTTGACGCGGGCGCAGGGCGACGAAATCGGGCTCAGGGCGATCCAACTCTGCCGGGTCCTCGGGCTCCGCTCCGGGATCGGTGTTCGATGTGCCTTCGGTACCTGGGCTCAGTGTACCGGGGGGGACCGCAGCCAACCCGGCGGCGATGGAGCCGCGCTGCGCGTCGTCCGTGACGCTCGGTGCGCGCGCAATCTCTGCGGCGAGCGCGGCGGCCGCGGCGACGTCCTCGTCACTCACGCCATCGGGAGCGTTACCGGCGCCAGACGTGTCGTCCTGCGGAGCGGCCGCATCGGGCGTGAGAGCGGCGGGCAGGACATTGTCGGGTGTGATCAGGCTGCTGCGCGGCGGCGGTGTCGCAAAGGCCAAGCGTTCGCCGGTATCTGTTCCGGGGCGCGCGATGGACTCCGCCTCGACGCTGGCCGTGCGTGTCGCATCGGGCTCTTCGACCGATGTCACTCCGGCGCCTTGTCCGGGCGCTGGCTCGACCGTGTCGGCGCCGGTCTGACTTCTCGCGTCGGCCGGCGGGGGCCCCGCGTCCGTGCGTGGGGTGATGGCGGCAGGCTGCTCCGGCTCACCAGGGCGGGTCGGGGGGAGGATCGGTGGCTGTCCGGTAAAGGCCATCACACCCGAGGGCGTGATCGAACCGTCGGGGGTGGCAATGACCATCCCGCGTTCGTCCATGTCGAAGCGTTCGCCAAAGACCGGGGGCGGGGGCGGCGCGAGGGGTCGAGAATCGGGCGCCAGGGCGGCCAGGGTAATCAACGGTGCGCGGTCAGGCGGCGCGTCGGGGTCAACCGGCACGGCAGATTGCGGATCACCGGGGTCTTCGGTGGCCGGATCGATGCTGCCTGGCGATTGCGGCCAGATGCCGGTCGCCGCGTAGCGGGCCCGCTCTTCTGCGCTCAGTCCTTCGGGCTCGGCGGTGGTCGCCTCTGCGGCCTCGGTTACGATAAGGGGGGAGACCGGCTCAGCACTCTCTGTTTCGGCGCGGGCCGCATCGGTTTCGTCAGGTGGGGTCTGCGACGAAGGCTCCTGCGTCTCGGCGGCGTCAGACTCAGCTGGCGAGATGCGGGGAAGGGCGACGGGCTGCACTACGGCGTCGCCCTGAGCATCATCATCGCCCGGTCCGGGCGGCACGAAGGTTTCTTCGCTCACCCCGGCGATCGCAACATCCTCAACGACCGGCTCTGTCACGCCGGAGACCAGCGGGGCGAGGCTCGCGTCGCGGAACAGCGCGGCCCAGGCGACCGTGCCGCCCAGGGAAACCGCCAGCAGGATCGCGATAACCAGCCCGACCGAGGACGAGGCGCTGGATTGATGGCTCATTCCGCGCGCGCCGAAGGCAGTCAGGCGCTCTTCTTCGCGGCGTCGCTCTTCGGGCGTGAGTGCGCCAATGATGCGGGGCCTGTCGCCTGAAGCGGCGGCGCTCTCCGGTGCGGTGACGGCGGCGAGGGGGGGCGACGAAACGGGGACGACCGCATTGGTATCGGGTGTCGAGAGGTTGGCTTTTGCCTTGGGCCTGGCTTTGCCTTTCGCGGCTTTTTTCGCGCCCTTTCCGGCGGGTTTAGCGGTGGTCTTATCGGCTGATATATTTTTGTCGGAGGGCAGTCCCGTCGTGAAGGAGTTCCCGACCGCAGCGGAGCCGAAGGGATTGCGATCCTGGGTCGGCGTTCTGGTGAATTTGCTCTTTGAGAGAGGCTCGGTGCCGGTGTGATCGGCTTCATTCGCTGCGTCGCTTTTGGCGCGCTGAAGCTCCGCCTTGAAGGCGTCCTCATCACTGATCGCGGTCTTTGGTGTGTCGCGGGCGGCGCGGCGCGTCTCTGCACGCACTGCTGCTGCGGCCCGCAGGCGCGCGACCAACCCCGATCCGGCGGCGAAGGCACCGGCCCCGGCGGCGGCAAGCCCTGCACTGGCCAACTTTGCCCGATCTCCAATCGACGCGCGCTTGGCGGAGCCGTCTGTGGGCGTATCGGCGGCGAGAGAGGCCGAAAGATCTTCCGGTTGTACGTCGCTGGAGGGCGCACTCAGCGCGCGGGCGAACGCGCCCGACTTATGGTCCGTTGCCTCGTTATCCTTGGCAGCCGTCCCTTGATCCTTCGCGGGTTCCCCAGTGGTGGATGCCGCGGTCTTCTTGAGCGCCTCCGTGCCTTGTGCCTCACCGGAGGCGCGCGCGGGCTTCTCGGCAGAGCCGGGTGTGTCCTTGGTAGATGGAGCCTCCTGTGGTGGCGTGCCGGCCGATGTCTCCAGCGTGGGGTCCGACGCGGCCTTCGTTGTGCGGCTGTTGCCGGGGCGCGCCCGGATACTGCTGAAGGCGACTGGCGGCGCGGTTTCCGCCGTCGCGGGCAGGGGAGGCTGGTCCGAAGGGCTATCCGGCGGCGTCTCTGCCGACGAGGTGGTCGTCGACGCGAGTTCGCCGAATTTTGGTGCGTCTGATGTAGGCTCGGGCGCAGGTTTGGACGTAGAGGTCGCCGTTTCCTGCGAAGCGACCGGCAGCGCGGCGGGTGTCGCCTCGTCGTCATCGAACTCACCGGACGCAGGTGGCGTCGTGGACACCGCATCGCTATCGGCAGGAGGCTGGACCTGCGGCGAGGGCGATTGCGTCGTGATCTCGGGGGTGGGCATCGCCTCTGCCGGGGCGGGCGCTGTCGCCTCGGCCTCTTCGACCGGAGGGACAGCCGCCGGCATGCGGACCCGGCCAGAGATGCGCATCGTCACCAAATCGGGCTCGACGGTCTCGTTTTCCGGGACATCATGTGCGGTGCCAAAGAACGGCTCGCCGGTGAAATCGCGCCCTTCGGGCAGGCCGGCAAAGGAGACAGGGGTAAAGCCGTATCCGCGCGCGAATTCGTCCGCTTCGGCCAGGGTTTCCAACGCGACGGCGGCGATTTGCAAATGATCGCCCGTGACCGTCCAATCGATCGCCAACTCGTCCAGCGCATAGGGGGTGGTGCCGTCCAACGCCGCCTCGACCGCCTTTTGGCGGGCTTGGGGATTGGCGCCATCAGCGGGGATCGACAGATACCGGATCTGGTCGTTCGGCACCACGACCTTGAAGGTGGCAGTGCCCGGCGACAGCGTTTCGGCAGCCGCGCGCAGGGCCGACATCTGCGATGCAAGCTCCGGGCTTTCGGGCGCGGCTTCGCCCACGATGGACCAGCCGGGGGACGATCGTTGCAGCAGGGCAATGCCGTCCAGAGACAAAATCAGCGCAAAATTTGGTTTCATAGCTCAGTCGATTACGGAGTCGCGGAGAGAATCCCTTCTCTCCGCTTCAATCGGCAGGATGCTATATCAGCGTTAAGGATAGGAAAAGGCGAACGCGATTGAGACGCGTTCGCTGGCGATCATCCGCACGCTTTGGTTAATGCCTGATCGAGATCGGCAATCAGATCGGCCGGATCCTCGATCCCGATGGACAGGCGAACCAGCTCTGGCGCAGCTCCGGCGGCCTTTTGCTGCTCTGGTGACAATTGGCGGTGCGTCGTCGAAGCAGAATGTATGATCAGCGACCGCGTATCTCCGAGGTTGGCGACATGCGAGAAGACCTCGACCGCATCGACGAGCTTGACGCAGGCCTCGTACCCACCCTTGAGCGCAAAGGTAAAGAGCCCGCCTGCACCCTTGGGGCAAATCTGGCTAATCCGATCAAAATAGGGTGAGCTTTCCAGCCCGGCGTAGGTGACGTAATCGACCCGGTCGTCCTTTTCGAGCCAGGCCGCGACGGTCTTCGCATTGGCCACGTGACGCTCCATGCGCAGCGACAGTGTCTCGATCCCCATCAAGGTGTAATGCGCCGCCTGAGGGTTCAACGTCATGCCGAGGTCGCGCAAACCAATGGCGATCCCGTGAAAGGTAAAGGCGAGAGGGCCGAAGGTCTCGTGAAATTTCAGCCCGTGATAGGCCGGCTCGGGTTGGGACAGCGAGGGGAACTTGTCACTCGCCGACCAGTCGAAAGTGCCCGAATCCACGACGCAGCCCCCGGTGACAGTGCCATTGCCGGTCAAGTACTTGGTCATCGAGTGGACCACGAGGGTCGCACCATGCTCAATCGGGCGGCAAAGGTAGGGCGTGGCCGAGGTGTTGTCGACGATCAGCGGCAAACCGGCGGCGTCGGCGATGCCGGAGAGCGTCTTGAGGTCGGCAATGTGCCCGCCGGGATTGGCGATGGTTTCGCAGAATACCGCACGGGTATCATCGTCGATGGCTGCCTTGACCGCATCGGAGTCGTCGATGTCGACGAACTTTGCCTCCCAGCCGAAACGCTTGATGGTCTGGCTGAACTGAGTGATGGAGCCGCCATAGAGCCGGGTCGATACGACCACGTTCTTGCCCGGGCCCATCAGCGGAAACAGCGCCATGATCTGCGCCGCATGTCCAGAGGAGCAGCAGATCGCCCCCTGACCGCCTTCTAGTGCCGCGATGCGTTCCTGCAGAACGGCCACGGTGGGGTTTGTCAGGCGGGAATAGATGAAGCCGACTTCTTGCAGATTGAACAAGGCAGCGGCGTGATCTGCGTCGCGAAACACATAGGCCGTGGTTTGGTAGATCGGCGTCTGGCGCGCACCAGTTGCCGGATCGGGGCGTGAGCCCGCGTGAACTTGCAATGTGTCGAAACCGTAGGTCATCTTCTTCTCCCTGAAACGCGCCCCGTCATGGGGTATAGGGACTGTCTATGGGATCAGGCAGGGACGCTCAAGTTTTCATCCCCATCGCGCGTCAGGGCTTCGTCGGCAGGGGCGGGCTGGTGGCCTCATGATCGCAGCCATTGCGGTACGATCAGTCCGCTTGATCGGGTTCAACGCTTGACCAAGCCCTTACCGCATCCAGAAGCCTTCGCGTTTGATCCGATTACGGATCGCCTGTTCGCGCCGCGGTAAGTTATTGCGATCAAACATGGCGCGAACCTTGGCACCACGCTCCTGATAAACCATCCGCTTGACCGGCTCGCAGGCCTTCAGCACCTTTTTGATCCGCTGGGGGGCCGTGACCTGTTCCAGCACCTCGACCACCCGGTCGGTTTCGCGCGCGTAAAGCATCGGTAGCACGCGGTAGTGGCAGGATACCTCACCGTCCAGTAATCCCGCCGGCAATACCTCCCGCCCACCGCCAAAGGACTGGATGACCAAGGGCAAGGCCACCTGATCCAACCATGGATCCATCACCTGACATTCCAGCGCGCGCGGCGGGTCGTCGCGGATCGACAGGGCGTAGTCCAGAAACCGCTGTCCAAAAAGGTGCGGGCATTTGTAAAAGAAGTACCCGGCGTTGAAGTAGAGATAGCGTCGCCAGTATTCATCTGGCTGGGACAGGTCGAGCGAGGCGTCGAAATCCAGCCCGAACCGGTCATAGAGGGACGACCAGATTTCAGTATAACCGGGTCCGTAGAGTTCGAGCTTTGGCCAGGTCCCCTCGACCCGCAGCGACGCGCCCGGCCTCTCGAAGTCGAAGGGAACCCGCGTCAGGCTGTCCAGGATGAGCGTGTCTGTGTCAAAGAAGACAAAGGGCTCGCCCTCGGGCAGGGCGAACAGCGCCTCGATCTTGTTGCCGTAAGGGTAGCTTTGCCCGAAATGGCGCGCCTCGAACGGCAGGATCGTTGCGCCAAGCTCGCGAAGGACCTGACGGACCGGATCGGTCATCGTCGGATTGTTGGACCATAAATTGCCCGGCTGCGGTTCGGCCACGAAAAGGCGCGGGGTCCTGGGGCTATTGGCAAAGAGCGACGCGGCAAAGATCACCGCCTCGAATTGCAAGCGACCGGATTGGCCCACGATCAGGATGTTATAGTCGGTCCCCCCGGCCCCATGCGCCTGCGCATCAGGGGCGGGGGCTGTCGGCGCATGGGCGGGCAGGTTGTCGAACTTTACCATGATGGCAGGCGCCCTTGACGAGATCGTTCAATTCAATGCTTGGCCGCTGTGCGTGAAACGGGGATACTGCGGAGATATTGAAACGAGAGTTATAAGGGCGCCACCGCGCGCCGCAAGTGATCTTGCCGGCATTTGATCGGGCCGTCAGGCGGTTGCGGTTCGGGCTGCGATGTATTCGCGCAGTTAGCGTATCTTCCGCCCCGAGTGGGGGTGTTTTTCATTGTAGTCCTCGAACGACCCGGCAATCAATTCGAGGACGTTAGCGGCATCGGGCAGGTGTGTTATTCACGTAATCCCGCTTGAGCGTGTTGACGGGGGCCTCTGAGATGCCACAACTCTGCGGGCTCTTCACCGGCGTGTTGCAGGGTTCCTGGCTGGGCCGGCCGGCAAAGATGCGGGTGTCCTTGGCGATGTAAGGCGAGCCATCGTCACTGAGCATCTCGACCTGGTGCGGCGCGCAATTGCCGCCGGGCCGATCTGCCCTGGGCTGGCGATTGGATCCGCGCCGCTTCAAGCTGGCATTCTACGACGACCAGTTCATGGTCTTGTACTTCGTAAGGCTCCAACTTCTCATGCCTGCCAGCTATTATGCTGGATTCAAACAGTGAATCCCTTACCCGATTTGTGCAACAAAGCCATTGCTCCCGATACAACTCTGCTACTGGTACGCCAAATTCGCCCAGACGCAGGATCGCAAGGATCTGCGCCTCAGGGCATCTGCTTTTCTTCACTCAAATTCTCCGCGGACGTCCTGACGAGCTTTGTTGCAGAACTCGGACTTCTGACGATCACACCGCGAATGCACGCGGTTAGACGGGCAGTATGAGCAAACCTTCCCCCGCCCGCTACCGCACGACGAATTGGTCCAGCCAAAACGCCGCGCTGCGCAAGCGTGGTTCGATGCTGATCTGCGTGGACGAGGGGATGGCTTGGCTGGCCCCGCACGAAGGGCGACCGGGCCGCCCTGCTGTCTTCTCCGATACCGCGATACAGGCTTGCCTCTCGATCAAGGTGCTGTTCGAGCCGCCCTTGCGACAGGCCGCTGGCATGGTGGCCAGCTTGCTTCGGCTGGCGGGGCTGGACTGGTCCGTTCCTGACTTCAGCACCCTCTGCCGCAGACAGAAGACCTTGGCTGTCCAGATTCCGTATCGCCGTCTCGATGGCCCCCTCAACCTGCTCATAGACAGCACCGGCATCAAGTTCCTCGGCGACGGAGAGTGGCAAGCTCGCAAGCACGGCGTGCAGGGCCGCCGCCAATGGCGCAATGTGCATCTGGCCATGGATACGACCACCTCAGACATCCGGGCAGTCGAGCTCACCCCCAGCAGCGACGGCGACAGCCCGATCCTGCCCGAGTTGCTCGGCCAGATCCCAGAGGCGGAACAGATAGGCACCGTGACCGGCGCTGGTGCCTACAGGGCAATCGCGTTTGGCATCATGCTTCTTACAGCCCATTGAGAACGCTGCATAAGAATGCCTCGTCCCAGCCAGCTCGCTTGAGTTTGATGCTGAGAGAGCCTTTGGATGTGTCGCGTCGGACGA